>MDSW01212525.1_pt1 | contig 24368 bp, 6 predicted proteins | sample 811171 | NCBI WGS metagenome assembly MDSW01 (sample SAMN05326641, study PRJNA326480) | marine metagenome | isolation source: seawater | place: Atlantic Ocean: North West | collected 2012 | reverse complement strand
GTTGTTGGCGAACGTCTTCCCCTCCTCGATCGCCGCGTCCAGCCTCGCCTGGCGCTCGTCCGCGATTCGCCGCGCCTCGTCGCGCTCCTTCAGGCGCTCGGCGATGGTGTTTTCGCGCGCCGCGATGGTCGCGTCGCGCTCTCGAAGCGCCGCCTGCGACGCGTCGCGATCGCGCGTCAGGTCCACGACGATGCCGGTCGCCTTCTCCATCTCGGTGAGCGCGAACTCGAGCTTCTGCTGGCGCTCGTCCGCGATCCGCCGAGCCTCGTCGCGCTGCACCGCCAGCTCCGCGACCGCCGCCTTGGACTCCTCGCGCACGGAAGCGAGCCACCCGTCTCGTTCCTTGACCATGCCTCGCGCCTCGTCGCGTTCCCGCGCTCGCTCCGCGACGACGGCGTCGAAGCGTCTGGCTTCCTCCAGAGCGGCGTCGAGCTTCGCCTGGCGCTCGTCCGCGATCATGCGCGCCCGGTCGCGCTCGCGCGTGCGCTTCTCCAGCTCCGCGTCGCGCTCCTTGACCATCCCGCGCGTCGCGCTGAGGTCGCGGAGGTGCTCGGCGACGGCGGCGTCGCGTGCCTCGACCATTCCCCGCGCCTCATCACGCTCGCGCTCGCGCGCGGCGACGGCGTCGGCGAAGCCCCGCGCCTCCTGCAGAGCGGCGTCCAGCCTCGCCTGGCGCTCGTCCGCGATCCGCCGCGCCTCGTCGCGTTCGCGCACGCGCTCGTCGATGACCGCCTTGGACTCCGCGCGCACGGACGCGAGCCATTCGTCGCGCTGTTTGACCATGCCTCGCGCGTCGTCGCGCTCGCGAACGCTCCGGGCGACGGCGTCCTCGTGCGTCTTCGCCTCCGCGAGCGCGCGCTCGAGATTCGCCTGGCGCTCGTCAGCGACCGCGCGCGCGTGGTCGCGCTCGCGGAGGCGCTCCGCGATGACGGCGTCGCGTTCCTTGACCTCGTGCTTTTGCCGTTCGAGTTCGCGCGACATCGCGCGGAGGTCGTCGTCGAGCGTACGTTTCGTCTTCTCGAGCAATCGGTCCTTCTCCACCACGCGCCGCTCGAGCTCGTGCGTGTACTTCTCCGCGGCTTTGATGCGCTCTCCCGCGTCCGCGCGCGCCCGCGCAGCCTCCTTCCGAGCCTGATCGAGCCGTTCCGCGGCGTCGGACGCCGCGGCCCCGGCGCGGCGCTCGAGGTCGCGCAGGCGCTCGCGCGTCGCCTCCGCCTCCGCCGTCGCCCTCTGGCGCGCGGCGTCGGACTCTACATTCTCCGGCCGCCTCGCCTCGTTCGCGACGCGTCGCAGCGCCGCGAGTTCGCTCTGCGCGCGCTCGAGGTCGCTCCTGACCTCCCGCGCCCTTCGCTCCCAGACGCTCGCCTGCGCCTCCGCGTCGACGGCGCGTCTGTCGGCGGCGTCCGCGACGGCGGCGGCGGCTTCGGCATCCTCGCGCGATCGCGCGGCGTCGCTCTCGAGGCGCGCCCACTGGTTCGCGGCGCGGCGCGCGGCGTTCTCGGCGTCGCGCTCGGCGTCCCCGCCGGGGGCCCACCGTTTCACGTACGGGTTGTTCCAGAACCCGGAGCCCTGCGCGCTCGTGACGACGGACCCGGCGCGGCGAGGCGCGCGACGCGGCGCCGGGGCCGCGAGGCGACGCCGACGCGTGAGCGCGGTGGCCGGGCGGATGACGGTTCGGGGCGCGAGCGAGGCGCCGGAGTCGGGCGTCCCGACCGAACACCCCGCGCCTCGGTCCGCGCGGCTCGACCACACCGCGCGCGCGGCGAGCGCGGGCGTCGGCGCGGACGCGCGGACCGCCATCGCGCGTGCACGATGCGCGGCGAGACACCCGCGCGCACAGCTGGAGAAAAAGCGCCTCCGGGCCCCCCCCCGAGCGCGCCTTGTTATTTACCTCTCGGTTCGCCCGACGCGAGGCGCGGAAAGCGACGCGAGCGGGGCGCGTTCGAGCGTCGAGCCGGCGCGCGCGAACGCCCGCGAAGTTCCCTGGCGCGACGCGTCGAGAGCCTCGCGCGCGTCGACCGTGCGGGACGGTGTGGCGTCGCGCGCGGATGGACGCCCCCGCTCGAGACGCGACTCGTCAAAGTATCTCACCCGCGGGTGACCTTTTTGCGCATTCAAATCTCGCGAACCGGCTTTCGAATCGCCCGCCGACGTGTCCGTATCGCCCGCATCGGGGCGTTTTTCTTGAGTCACGGACGGCGAATGCCGTCGACCGATTCGTTCGTCGCGCTGACACGGGCAAACAGTCAGAGAATCGTCGGATGGTTCGGGGAGACGGTGAACGCACGCGCCGAGGCTCTTTCGATCGAGCAGTTGTATTTCATCCCAGACCCTCGTTTCACGGGTCCGCGCGTCGTCCTCTCTCATCGTACCCGTCATTGGTGCTGGTGCTCCCTCCCGCTCTTGGCGCGCTCCTGGACCCTCCTCCCCGCCTCCTCGAGCTCCTCGAACGCCCTCCGCATCGCCTCGATCGTCTGCTCGCGCTCCCACGCGACGTGCCTCGCCTCGTCCCTCTCCTTCTCCCGCTCCGCGATCGCCTGGTCCCTCTGCTCGATCGTCTGCTCGCGCTCCCACGCGACGTGCCGCGCGTCGTCCCTCTCCTTCTCCACGTGCTCGATGTGCTGCTCGCGCTCCCACGCCGTGTGCCGCGCCTCGTCGCGTTCGCGCGTGACGTTATCGATGTGCTCGTCGCGCTCGCGGATGACGTCGTGGGCCTTGTCCACGTCCGCGCACTTCGCGGCGATGACGCCGTCGCGCTCGTCCGCGACCCTTCGCGCCTCGTCGCGCTCGCGCATCGTCTCGCTGATCACCGCGTCGCGCTCCAACACGCGCGCGCGCGCCGTCTCGAGATCTTTGTGCAGCGCGTTGCGGTCGCGGTCGAGCGCCTCGCGCGCCACGCGGAGCTCGCGCTGAGACTCCTCGGCGACCCTTGCGGCGTCCTCGGCGCGAGTCTCCGCCGCCCGCACGCGCGCGTCGACCAGGTCGCGCGCCTCGGCCGAGCGGCGCTTGACGTCGTCGAGCTCGGCGGCGAGTCGCGCGTGCTCCTCCTTGGCCCGCGCCTCGCCCTGGCGCAACCGATGCGTCGCGTCCTCGGCTCGCGCCAGGGCGTCGCGCTCGGCGGCGGAGGGCGCGGAGGAGGCGCCGTAGCCGTAGCCGGAGGAGGACGCGCTCGAGCCTCTCCTGAGCTCCTCGAGCTGCGACTGCGCGAACTCGAGGTCGCGGCGGACTTCCTTCGCGCGGGACTCCCACAGCGCCGCCGCGGCTTCCGCCTCGCGGAGGGCTTCGCTCTGCCGCTCGCCGCGCTCGAGCGCGTCGCGGCGCGCGGCGTCGAGCTCGCGCTCGCGCTCGGCGAGCAGGGCGGCGTGGTCGGGCTCGGTCGCGCGCCGCGCGTCGAGCTCGGCCCAGCGCGCGATCGTGCGCCTGATCGCGTCCTCGGCGCGCTGCTCGGCGTACTCGAAGTCGCTCAGGGCGCTCTCGGAGATGGTCCCGACGCCGCCCGAGGGGCCGTCGTCGTCGAAAAATCCGCGAACGACGACGCGGCCGCCGCGGAGAGCGAGGGGGCGGGGGGAAGCGGAGGGACGAGCGCGGGGCTTACCCGCGGTCCGCGAGCGCGCGAGGGGGCGCGACCACGCGGGGGCGGCCGCGGCGGACGCCGGGACGGCGCGCGCCATGACGGGCATCGTCGGAAAAAGAAAAGGAAAAGGCCCTTTTATCCACTCGGCGTGGGGGGGAAGATTTGCAAGATGCGAGCGCGAGCGTCGCGAGGCAGGGCTCCGAGACGGGCGCCGAGGGAGGCCTGGGGAGGCGCTGCGGCTGAAGGCGCGAGCGAGCGCGCGACGGAGGGCGGAGTCACGAGAGGACGCGCGACTCGAGAAGTGCTCTCGGGGGACCGTCTCGGAGCCGTAACCTAAGCCGCAAAAAGCCGCGGTCGGCGCATCGCACACGCGGGTGATGCGCCTCGCGTGCCGCGACTGAGAGCAGATGGGCACCGACAGCTGTCAACGTGTTGCGCGTCTCGTCGCAATCAACAACAACTCCACGCGCTCTGAGTGCTCCACCGGAGTGCTCCGACCAACGCCATGTCCTCCGCCCTCGCCGCCGCGTTAGCCACTCCCGCGCACTCGCTCGCCTCGCGCCCCGCGCGCCGCTTCGGCGCCCCCGCGCGTCGGGGCTGGACGATCCCCGCGCGCGTCGGGCGATCGGGGATCAACCGTCTCACGGGCGAGCCGGAGTGGGTGGAGGTGTCCGACGCCTCCGCCGCCATCGCGGACGCGCAGGAGCAGTACGAGGCCGGCGAGTACGCCGCCGCGGTGTCGACGCTGGAGGGCGCGCTCAAGCTCGCGGGCTCCGGGACGCGCCGCGACCGGTCGAAGCCCGCGGAGTTGTCGCTCGGGGAGCAGCAGGCGATCTTCTTCAACCTCACGTGCGCGCACTCCAAGCTCGGCGACGCGGACGCGGCGCTCGCCGCCCTCGAGGCGGCGCTCCGCGCGGGGTACTGCTCCGCGCAGCTGTACGGATTCAGCAAGGCGAACGAGGACTACGAGCGGCTCATGAGGGACGAAGACCTCGCCAACGCCCGCGCGGACGAGAGGTTCAAGACGCTGGTGGACAAATACAACGTCGAGCCGAGCGAGCTGCAGCTGCAGCTCGACCCCAGCCAGAGCGTCATCGGCAGAGCGATGAAGATGTGGGCGTCGAAGAAGTGATCCCCTCGCGGACGAGGTCGAGCGAGCGGGGGATTCTCCTCTCCGTGAGTGAAGAAAGTCTCCTTCGTCGTCTTCTTCTCTATGTCCCACAGGGCTACCGGTGTGACGGTGATTCTACTTTCGAAAGTATGTCGTAGACGTCGAGAGTCCCTCCGTTTCTCTTCTCGCTCGCCGAAAACGTCGCCTCGCGTCGCGCGCGTCACAACCACGGCCTCCACCCGCTCCACGCCGTGGCGAGCACGAGCGGATCGGTGGCGAGCTCGAGGAGGCACGCGACCTGTTCTTCCACGGAGTCGCACGTCTCCCGCGCGCTCGCGCCCCTTCGCGCGCTCGCGCGTCGCGCCGGGGGTCTTTCGCGCCCCTCCTCCTCCTCCTCCTTCCGTTCTTCTTCTTCGCTCTCGCCGCCGCCCATCACGGCGTCGCGAAGCCCGTCCCAGTGCGCCCTCCCCTCGTGCTTGGGCGCGCACTGCGCGAGGGTGACCGCGCACGGGTTCCCGAGCTCGAGCTTCGCCCACGCGTGTTGGATTTTGAGCTCGACGTACTCATCCTCCCCCGCCAGCGCCGCCGAAACCTCTCTCTCGTCGGCGGCTCTCCCCGCCTTGACCCTGACCTGCCTCGCCTCGCGCTGCCAGTCGATGAGCGGCTCCCTGAGGAACACGTCCATGACGCCGCGCAGAAGCGTCGCGCCCCGTCGCATCGCTCGCATCGCGGCGGCCATGTCGTTCGCGAGCGCGGCCTCGGCGTCGGCGGGCGCCAGCGGGCCGAGCGTCGCGGCGGTGAGACGGAACGGCGCGAGTTCCGGGATGGGCAACGCCGCGACGGCGGTGCCGAACGCGTACCCGAAGTCGATGTGCACCAGCGACCCGTCCGCGAGGTCCACGAGGATGTTCTGCGGGTGGCGGTCGCCCACGCCCGCGACCCACCCGCACGCGCTGGAGGCGGCGAGCGACGCCGCGTACGCGCGCCGCGCCGTCAGAAACGACTCGGGAGACCCCGCCGCTCTCAGAAGCGCCTCGCGGAGCGCCGGGCGAGGCGGGGCGAGAGCGAGGGCCGCCGCGGGGTGAGCGTCTAGCGCGGCGCGCCGCTCGAGGCGCTCGAGCGCTCGTTTCGCGTCCGCGCGCGGCGTCCGGGCGACGGCCTCGAGGAAGTGCGCCGCCGTCGTCGACCCGCTCTTCGCGTTCGTCTCCGCCGACCCCGCGCCGCTTCTTCGCCGACGCAGCATTCCCCCGCCGCCTCTCCCGTCCGCTCCGTCCTCCTTCGCGAGCGCTTGGGCGCGGATCCAGGCCTGGTGCTCGGCGATGAGCGCGTCTCCCGCCTTGCCCCTTCCGCCGACGGCGTCGAGCAGCGGCGTCGCGTCGCGGACGAACTCGAGGAGGCCGACGCGCTCGGTGAGCGGCGCGACGTGGAAGGTCCTCAGTTTCAGCCCCGCGCGCCGGGACTCCGGGTGCGCGAGCAACAGCGCGTCCATCGCGCGGAACAGGCGCTCGATGCGGTCGTCCTGCCTGAGGTCCTCGGAGCCCTTCGCGACGAAGGGGTACTCGCGCCCGTCCGAGCCGCGGAGGGTTATTTTTTTCGGCCTCTGCTTGGAGGCGAAGACGTCCGCCTCGGGCTCGAACCCGACGACGGTCGCGTGCGCCGCCGCGTCCGGCGGGCCCGCGAGCGAGTCGTACTGCCCCGGGACCTCCACCGGACCGTCGCGAAACGATCGGCGCTCCAGGTCCGTCGCGAACCCCGCGCTGCCCGTCTCGAGCGAACCGAACCATTGGGAAAACTGCGCGAGGCGCTGCCGCGGAAGCGCCTCCGACCGCCCCGCCGCGTCGCTCCAACGCTTCGCCAGCGTCCGCTCGGCGTCCGCGAGCGCGCGGGGCATCCACTCGTGCGCATTCGACGACCTCGCCCCGACGCCACCCCCGAGCGCCTTCGTCAGCGGCGCCCGCGCCATCTGCGCGAACCGCCGGTTCAGGTTCCCGAGCCGAGGCTCGTCCGGCGCCGCGACGTCGCCGAGCAGCGCCTCCGCCGCCGAGAACATCTCCGCGTCGACGTCTCCGCCTCCGCCTCCGCCTCCGCCGCGCTCCGCGTCCACGGCGCGCGCGGCGATGAGCTTGATCCGCGCCCTGTGCCACGCGAGGCGCTGCAGCGGGAAGTCCAGGAGGTCCACCGCGCGCACGAACGCGTCGCGCGCGGGGGAGACGAGCGTCGCGTCCAATTTTTTAGCCGACCGATTCGTACCGATTTTTGAAAACCCGCGGCGGCTCAGGTGGAAATCCGCGTGCACGGCGGACGGGTACGCCGCCGCGAGCGCCTCCAGCGGCTCCAGAACCGCGTCCCCGCCCGCGCCCGGGGCGTCCAACAGGCTGATCATCTGCGGTGTCCACTCGAGGAACAGCCAAGACGGCACGCGCCCGGCCAGCGCGGCGAACTCGAGCGACGGGGAGGTTCCCGACGTCGACCCGGTCGTCGGCTTCGACTCGAGCGCGTCGCCGCGGAGCAACGCCAGGACGCGAGGGATGAGGTGGCGCGCTTTAGCGAGCGCTCCGCGACCTCCGCCGCCCACGAGCGCGAGGAGCGCGTGCCGCACGAGCATGCCCGCGTCCGCCGCGAAGACGCCGCCCCTCGGCTCCGAGGCGGCCCCTCGCCTCGCCTCCGCCGCCTCGCGCGACGCGAGCTCGTCGTCCAGAAACGCCGCGAAGCGCAGAGACGCCTTCGCGGCGCTTCGCGCGGCGTTCGCGTTCGCGTTCGTGTTCGTGTTCGTGTTCGTTCGATCGGCACCCCCGGCACCCCCCGACGAGGCGACCGCGACGGCGCGCTGGAAGTGTTCGCGCGCGATCGCTTGCAGCCGGGACCCCTCTCGGGTTCGGCCCGCGAGCTCGGCGGCGAGCCGCCCGACGCACGCCTCCGCCTCCGCCGCGCACTCGGGGTACGCGTCGAGCGTTCCGCGCGCCACCACCCGAAGCATCCCGTCCAAGGTCTTCTCGAGCGTCGCGTCGATCGAGGACGACGACGCCCCCCCCGCGCCGGCGCCGCCCGAAGGTCCTCCGTGGCGCTCCGCCGCCTCCGCGAGCCTGAGCTTGACGACGGCTTTCTGCACCGCCCACGACTCGCGCGCGGTGACGCCGTCTCCCTTGGCCCCGAGGGCGTCCTTCGCCGCGACGAGCGTCGCCATCGCTGACGCGCGCTCGCCCGCGCGCGTCAGCCCCTTGGCGACCCTGAGTAACGCGGGCATCTCGTCGCGCGCGCCGAGGACGGCGAACTCCGCGGATCGTGCGACGGTCCCGGGCGCGGCGCGTTCGAACGCGTCCCGCGCCGCGCGCCGCGCGAACGCGACGCGTTCCCAAACCTCCGGCGGGTCCAGCGCGTCCGAGGGCCACCGGCGACGCCACCGCTCGAGCGTCTCCGCGAACGCGCGCAGCGCGTCGCTCGGGGAGGACGCGTCCCGCCTCGCCCGCGCGAACCGCGCCGCGTCGAGCATCTCCTCGAGCTCCGTCGCGCACTGCAGCGGCTGTAGGAGCACCCGCCGCGTCAGCACCGCGCGCGGGTGTGACCTCACCCACGCGAGGCGAAACGTCCGCCGAACGTCGGCGACGTGCGTCGCCGCCGAATCCTCAGCGCCGTCGAGCGCCCTGAGGAGCGCGAGCTCGACGCCGAGCTCCTCGGCGACGAACCCGCCCGAGGAACCCGGCGACGCGCGCCGGTCCGCGAGGATCGGCGCGAGGTTCTTAGCGACCAGCGCCGCGCGCTCGGCCGGGTCGTCGAGCGACGACGCGACCCGAAGCGTCGCTCGAACCGCCGCGGCGAGGGCGCCACCGCCCGCGGCGGCGCCGGGGAGCGCGCGCTCGTCCGCGTCCGACGCGGGGCGGAGCCTCGCGACGGTCCACGGCGCGGCGCCCGCGATGTGCTCGACGTCCTCCAGCGCGTCGTCCCACTCCCCGAGCCGCTGCGAACACCGCAGACGCTCGCGGGTCCAGAGCGTGCGCGCGGGCGCGTCCGATCCCGCGTCGGATCCCGCCAGGAGCGCGTCGTACGCGTCGCCTGCGCGTCGCGCGTCGCCCCGGAGCTGCGCGGCGACGGCGTCGCGCGTCGCCGAGTCGTCCGCCAGCGGACCCTCGCGAAGGCTGAGCCTGTACCACGCGTCGTCGCCGGCGGCGCGGTGCAACGCCACGAGCGCCGACCAAATCGTCGACGGCTCCGAGGCGAGCGGCCGCGCGAGGGCGGGCGTCGAGGGCGAGGGCATCTCGGGAAGACGCGTCGGGGACGCCGTCTCGGCGCGTTTCATTCGCTTCGCCGCGCCGATTGTTTGTACGCGACGACGGTCCGAGAACGCGCCGTCCTCCGCCGCGTCGATTCCGGCGAGATACAGCGCGCGCGCCTCGAGCGCCAAGACGCCGTCGGCGACGCGGCCGCTCTCGAACGCGACTCGGCGCGCGACGTCGGCGTCCAGCCCCGCCGCGGGGTCCGCCGCCGCCGACTGGAGCGCCCACGACGCGAGAGACGCGTCGGACGCGGCGGCGGGGAGAAGGTCGCGCAGCGCCGCGCGAAACGCCGCGCGGAGCGGGCCGCACGCGTTCGTGTTCGCGTTCGGTGGCGCGAATTTGTTTTCGGTCGCGTCGCGGTCGTTCCCTCGCTCCCTCGCGCGCTTTCGCCCGGCGCCGAAGTTCGACCCCGCCGCGCGCGCGTCGTCGGCGGCGAGGGCGGCGTCCGCGAGCGCGGTGAGCAGCGCGGCCGCGGTGGGTTGATCGCGGAGCGCGAGCGCGGCGAGCGGGTCGAGGAGCGCGGCGGGGGTCACCCCGCGGACGTCCGGGAGCTCGCCCGCGCGGTACGCGCGAACGAGCGTCACGGCGTGTCGCCGCCGAAGCGCGCGCTCGCGCTCGATCCGGCGCCGCCGCTCGGCCATCGCGAGGATCGACGACCGATCGCCATGGGATGATAACCCCCCCGCGGGCGTCCGAGCGGTCGCGGCGTCCGAGTCCGATCCCTCCCGACCGAGGCGCCGGCGAGGAGGCCCGCTCGGCGAGGAGGCCGCGAGGGTCGCCGCCGCGAGGGTCGCCTCGAACCCGCCGTCGGCGTCGGCGGCGGATCGCCGGAGCCAAGGAGGCAGCGCCGCCTGCGTCGCGCCCGCGACGAGCGAACCGCCGAGCGCGTCGAGCGACGAGGCGAGCGCCCCGGGCGCGCCGGGAGTGAGCGTGGCGGCGCCCAACTGCGTCGAGAAGGTCGCTCCGTCGACGGCGCCGCTCGCGGGCGTCGCGAGGACGAGCCCCGGGCCGCCCCTCGCCGCGCCCGCCGCGCCGCGCCGCGCCGCCGCCGCCGCCTCGCGCGAGACGGACGCCGCGAGCGAGGGGAGGGTCCCGTCGAGGGTGCCGCCGAGGGTGCCGATCGTCGCCGCGCCGCGCGGCGTCGAGTCGCCGCCGTGGTGTTGCGAGAAGAGGGGCGCCATCGAAAGCGACGCGCCCTGCCACGCGGTGTCCACCTCGGCGTCGACGAATTCGCAACGCATCAGGTCGTCCTCGCACAGAGGCGCTCGGTACGACGCGTCCGTCTCGGCGACGGCCAAGACCACGCGCGCCGCGCTCGCGAGCCAACCCCCCGCGGTGGACGCCCCGGACGATCCCGAAGCGCCGGACCCCGCCGGTGAAGCACCCGTCGGAAGCGCCGCGAGCGCCGCGCAGAGCCGCCGGCCGAGATGCCCCGCCGCGGAGACGTCCTCGTCCTCGTCCTCGTCCTCGTCGCGACGGCCTCGGTCCTCGACGTCGCCTCGTCCAGCCGCCGAACGCGACCCCGCGGGCGTCCCGGGGTTCCCGGGAAGGCGCTCGTGCCAGTGCGCGAGCGCGGACGCCTTCCCGGCGTTCAGGGCCCTGGCGAGCGGCGCTCGGACCGCGGGGTGCTCGGCGAGTCGGGCGGACCCGAGATCCGCGAGCCCCGCGCACAGCTCCGCGTGCGCGTCGCGAACGTCGGCGTCGGCGGCGGTCCCGATTGCCTTTTCAATCGCCGCCGCCGCGTCGCGCCACGCGTCTTCGTCCACCTTCCGCCCGTTCGGCCACCTCGCCGCCTCCGCCTTCAGCCCCGGCAGGACGCCCGCGAGCGTCCGCAGGAGCAGCGCCCGGAACTGCGCGTCCCTCGCGGCGAGGAGCGCGGGGATCCGCGGGAGCGTCGCGTCGGCGAAGTCCGCCCCAAGCGCGGGGGACGCCGCCGCGACGCGCGCCGCCGCGGCGAGCGCCACGAACCTCGGCTCGCCGTGCATCCTCGGCGCGAGCGCGTGCAGCGACGCGAGCAACGACCCGCCCTCCGCGCGCCCCGGGTCGCGCGCGATGAACGCCGGGTCCCTCCGCGCGATGCGATCCGCCGCGACGACGAACGCGTCCGCGGGGCCGCGGTCGTGGAGTTTGCGCAGGCGCTTGCGAAGCGCGCGCGCCCATCGCGGTTCCGCCGCGGCCCCGGGCGTCGTCTCTTCCTCGCCGTCCTCCCCCGCGCCCGTCGCGTCGCCCGGGACGCCGCCGCCTTCTTCGTCCCCGGGAAACCCTTCGCCGTCGCGCTCGGCTCGCTCCGCGCGCGCCCGCGCCTGCGCGAGGGCGACGCCGAGGAGCGACGCGGCGGCGGCGTGCAGCGGCCTCCCGGAGGAGGACCCGGGCGCCATCACGCACGTCGACACGACGCCCGCGCACAGAAACGCGACGTCGCCGAACGACGCCGCGTCGTCGCCCAAACTGAACCCGGGGCTCACCCCCGGGTCGCGCGCGTGGTACACGCGCGGCGCGGACCCGCCGAGGTCTAAAGCGCCGCTCACGGCCAGCGCGCCGACGATCTGAACCCCGCACGCGCGGCGGAGCGTCGCGGGCGCGGAGCCGGGGCCCGCGCCCGCCGCTCGCTCGTTTCGGTCGTTTCGGTCGTTTCGGTCGTTTCGGTCGTGTTCGTCGTCTGCTTTGATGAGGTCGGCGGCGGCGGCGAGCGTCGGGCGGAGCGCTTCCGCGGCCGCGCGGTCGAGCGCCCCGGCGTCGCGCTCACCCGCGGCTCTCGATCGCTCGACCGCGGCGTCCATGAGCCTCTGGGCGAGCTTCACCGCGAGGTCGACGTTGTGGCCCATGACGCGCGCGTGCTTCGCCGGCGCGACCGACGCGGCGTGCTCGGCGAGGTCGCGGAGCGCCCCGAGCGGATCGTCGCCGCCGGACGGATCGTCGCCACCGGGCGGGTCGGGCGCCCACGCGTCGTCGCACTCGAGCGCCGCGACCGCCGCCTCGCGAAGGGTGGCATGCATGACGGCGCACCGCTCGCCGCGGGAGATCGCGACGACGCCTCGCGCCAACGCGGGGACGGCGGTTTTGGCGTGCGCGGCGAGGAACGATTTCGGTCCGGCGCGCCTTCCGGTTCGCGCGGCGGCGGCGCCGGCGACGTCGCGATCGGGCGTGGTGATCGTCTCCACCTGGGACTGGGACGACGTGAGGTCGAGGTAGTTGCCTTCCTCCCTCGCGCGGTCGAGCCGCTCCCGCTCGACCTCCTCCGGCGATTTCTCCGCCACGACGCGAACGTCGTCCGCGGCGGCGCGCGCCGCGCCCTCGGCGGCTTCCATTTCGGCGGCAACCGAATCGGCGCGCGAAATCGCCTCCTCCGCCTCGCGTCTCTCGAACCGCGCCGTCTCGGTTCGGTGCAGCCGAAGCATCGCCTTGAGCGCTTGCAGCCTCGCGAGCGGCGCCACGTCCGCGTCCTCCACGAGCGAGCAGAGCAGGCGGAGAAACCGCGGAGGAGAAACCGCCGTCCCGCCCTTCTCGCTCGCGGCGGCTTCCGCTTCCGCGGTGGAGGGGACGTCGGAGACGCCCCCGTCGGCCATCTTCTCGAGCGCGGCGTGAAGCGCCGCCGCGACGGGACGCGTCTCGTACTCGTCCAAAACCTCCTCCGCGCCGGTCTCGATGGTCCCCGCGTCCTCGCCGTCTCGGCTTCCGTTCGCCTCGGTGTTCGCCGGTGCCTCCCCCGGTCCCGGTCGCGCGCGCGGCGTGGGCGCCGCCGCGAGGCTCAGGCTCGGGTCGCCCGCCGAGAGCGTGGCGGAGAGCGTGAACGCGAAACTCGGGCGCGCGCTCGCCGCCGCCGCGGAGGCGTCCTCCCGCGCCCGCTCCCCCCCTCCGACCGAAAGCACCCCCGCGCCGCGCACCACCGCGCGCGCGCTGCTCGTGTACCTCGGCTCCACCTCGAGCCTCAGCGGTTCGTCCGCGTCCACGAGCGCGTTCCACCGCGCCGCGCCTCCCTCGGCGAGTTTCTCGAAAAATTTCGCTTTGGTCTGCGTCCGAACCAACAGCGTCGCGAACGCGTCGAGCGCCGCGCGCCGCGCCGCCGTCGCCTCGCGCGCCGACGGCGGCTCCGGCCGCGGATCCAACGCGTCCGCGTCGAGGTCGTCGAAGTCGAACCCGCCACCGCGCTCGTTCGCGTCCGCCTCGTCCATATGGGCGTCCGCCGCGTCCATGTGGGCGTCGGCGGCGCCGCGGCGGTGCTGGTTGCGCTCGCGCCACCTCGCGAGCGCGGCGTTCGCTTCGGCGGTTTTTCGGCGGACCACACCGGCGCCGTCCATCTCGGCGACGGCGCGTTTCGAGACGATCGCGTTGAGTCGCGGGGCTTCCGCGGCGTCCGCGACGTTCGCGACGGCGTCCTTATCGAGCCGGTCGTACATCGCCGCCAGCGCGGCGTACGCGACGCGCGCGCTCGCGACGGCGGCGCGGGGGGATTGGTCGAACGTCCCGAGCGGTTCGAACGTCGCCTCCGGGTCGATCGCCGCGAGCGCCCACGGGACGACGCGGCGGGCGAAAAAATCCGAAAGCGGAGAAAGCGGCGCCGAGGCGACCAGCGCCGGAAACGCCGTCGCGCCGGCGAGGACGCGCTCGGAGCGCGCGTTCGCCGGGTCGGTCGCGAACGCCCACGCCGCCTCCGCGAGCGCCGCGTCCGACCAACCCGAACCCGAACCCGAACCCGAAGTACCCGAACCCGAACCCGAACCCGCCGCCGCCGCCGTCGTCGCCGCGACGCCTCCGTCGCGGTCCGTCGCGACGACGCCCACGAACGTCGGGAAAAGGTCCGGCGCGCGCGTTCGCTCGAACGCGTCGACGATCGCGTCGCGCACCGCCGCGCGAGCCGCGGACGCCTCATCGTCACCGTCGCCGCCGCGTTCGTCCGACGACGCTCGTCCGACGACGCGACGCCGCGCGCGCCGCGCGAGCGCGCCGGCGGCGGCGACGGCGGCGGCGGAGGCTTCGCGCCCCGCCGCGAGAAGCGCGGGGAGGAGCGCGAGCGCCTCGCGCCGCGCCGGACCGAAAAAGACGACGCCCTTATTTTTCGCGCGGGGCGAACACTCGCCGGTCCCTCGCGCCGCCGCCGGTTCCTCCACATCCTCCGCCTCGGGGCCCTCAATCACCCGCGCGAGGGCGGACGCGAGCGGCGCGCCGGAGGGAGGCCCTTCTCCTCCCCGTTCGGGGAACAACGCGCGCCCTCGGCCCGGGCCCGAACCCGCCAGCGCGGCGTCGAGCGCGAGCGCCTTACCGGCGAGGCCGACGAACACGCGCGCGCGCCGGACGTGCGCCGAATCAGAATCTTCGCCCGGGGGCGGCGGCGTCGCGCCCGCGTCCCGCGCCGTCGCGAGGTCACCCGGGCCGCCGCCCTCCCGGACGAGCGACGCGAGCGACGGCGCGTGGCGCGCGAACGCGTCGAGGATTTCCCGCTCCTTGAACGACGCCGCGAACGACCCCGACGCGTTCGGCGGCGGGTCCAACGCCGCGGACAGGAGCCGAGTCGCCGCGGCGGAGCCCCGGCCGCCCTCGACGACGCGGCGCACGAGCTCCGGCGCGAACTTCGCGAAGCTCCACCGACACGCCGCGACGACGTCCTTGGAGAAGCGCTGCAGGAACGCCTCCCCTGCGGCCTCCGCCCGCGCCGCCGCCTTCGCCGAGCGCGGGACGTTTTCGGCGCGAGGGAGGTTCGCGACGGAAAAGTCGCCGGGAAACGACGACGCGCTCTGGCTCGAGGGGTCGACACCCTCGCGGAGCGGCGCTCCCTCTCCGTCGTCCTCGCCGACCTCGTCGCCCAGGACGACGGCGGAGATGAAATCGGGGGGGACGCCGAGGTGCACGCCGACGGTGACGAGCGCCTTCCCCGCCGCCGTCTGCGCGGGGGAGGCGTCCGGCCCGAGCTCGAGCGCGGCGAGCAGGAGCCGGCGCGCCAGGCGCGACCGCGACGCGGGGCCCTCCGCGGGTAAGAGCGCGCGCAGGAGGTTCACGTTCGCGAGCGCGCGGTACCCCGCGGCGAGGCGCCGCGCCGCGCCCAGGCCGCGCGCGGACCTGAGGTCCGCCGCGCCGAGGTCGAACCGCCCGCCGCGTCGAAGCGCGGCGCGCGCGCCGTCCCGCGCGGCGACGCGAATCGCGCGCGCCGCCGGGACGCCGCGAAGCGCCTCCGCGGGTGCGCCGCTCATCCCCGCGCCGGAAGCGGGGGCGCCCGGGTCCCCCATCACGGGCTGCAAGAGGCGCGCCGCGGCGCCCGCGAGCTGGTTGACGTCGTCCATCCGCCCGCCCGCGGTGTCCGCGCCGAGCGTCTCCGGCGCGAGGACGGCGGCGCACGCGAGCCGCGCGAGCCCCGCTCCGTCGCCGCCGCGCTCGAGCGCGCCGAGGAACGACGCCGCGCCCTCGATCGTCTTCGCGTCGCTCGCGACGTGCTGCGCCAGGACGAGGATCTGCACCGACGCCTTCACCCGGGCCCTGCGCCACTCGCGCACCGCCCGCGACGATGCCCCCGAGCTTTGTTTCCTCACGGCGTCTTCGTCGTCGCGGAGAGGAAGCTCGTCGAGCGCCGGCGCGCCTCCTTCTCGGAGAAACGCCGCCGCCGCCGCGAGAGGGTGCGCCGGGTCGTCCTCCTCCCCCGGTCGCGGCGCGAGATCCTCCGCGCGCACGACGCGCCGCTCGAGCGCCCACCGCGCCCAGTGTAGCGCCGCGACGAGCGATTTCAGCCACGATGCGCCGGCGAGAAGGACCCCGGTTCGATCGACGGGAGAGCCGTCCGCGGCGCGCGGCGGCGGCGCGAAGAAGGCTCGCGCGCGCTCGTTCGACGCCGGCGCGACGACGCGAAACGGCCACCACGACGCGCGGTCGGCGTTTTCCTTCTCCGCCGCGCGTCTTCGCTCGTCGAACCACGCGGCGGGGGTCGTGTACCCGGGGAGGCGCTGCACGAGCGCGGCGAAGGCGAATTGCGACTCGAGCCTCGCGCGGGACTCCGCCCTGGCGACGCCGTCGGCGAAAAGCCAAGCGACGAGACCCTGTAACGTCCCGAACGCGCCGCCGCGTTCGAGCGCCCCCGCGGCGGGCCGCCGGCCCAGCGCCCCCGCGTGCCTCGCGCACGCGCGAACCGCCGCGCGTGCGAGCAGAGCCCCCGCCTCCTCCGCGCCGGCCCTCGGCGGGTCGTTCTCGACCAACCGCAAGCCGCGGAGCGCCGCCTCTAAAATTTCCAACGCGTGCGCCTCGCACTGCGCGGGGAAGTTGCGCAGCGCCGCCAGCGACCGCCGCAGCGCGACCGACGCGCCCAGCCGCTTCGACGGCTCCGGGTGCGTCATCAGCGCGAACAACCGTCTCAGTATGGATTTGACGTTCACCGCGGCGCCGCCTTGGTCGCCGCCGCCGCCGCCGGAGGGGAGGTGCCGCACGCTCCACTCCAGGCATTCCGCGGCGAGCGACGCGCACAGCTCGCGCCGCCGCGCCGCCGCGCCGTCCGCGGCTCCCGATCCCGGCGCGTCCCCCCCCGCCAGACCCTCCGTGATGGCGTCCAGCAGCGCCACGGTCTCCGCCGCCTCCCTCGCCTGGTTTCGCGTGAACCACCGCGCGAGCTGGTACGCGAGCGAGGAGAAGAGCTGCTTCGTCACCGGCTCCGGGTCGACGGCGAGCTCGAGAATCACCGGAAACAGTCGCCGGTACGTGCGGTGGAACGGCGTCGGCTCGCGCGCGTAGTCCCCGCCCTTGGGCGCCGGCCGACGCGCGTTCCTCCCCACCATCAACAGCGTCGCGGCGTGCAAAAACTCCGCGGCCGCCACCTTCGTCGCGCGGTCCGACGACGTCAGCGCGAGAGACGCCGCGCGGGGCAACGCCGCGTCGAGCGACACCGTCAGTTTCGCGGCGCCGCCCCCCGGCCCGCCCCCGACCGACACCTCCACGCCGACGCGGCGGTCCGGGTCCCAAACCGACGCGTCGTTCAAACACGAACCGCCGTCGCTCGCGGCGACCGCTGTCGTCGTTTTCCCCGCGTTCGCCACCCCCGCCCGTCCTCCCCCTCCTCTCGCCCCGCCCACGAGGGCGTGCGCGGCGCCTCCCATCGCGCCGATGAGCCTCGCGACGCGGGCGTCGAGGCCGCCGTCGCGGGCGTCGAGGCCTTCGCGCGACGCCTCCAGATCCGCCGCGCGCCCGCGCTTCGCCGCGCGCTTCGCCGCGCGGTACCCCGCGCCCGTCGCGCCCGCCGCGGCCGGATCGACGCCGCTCGCCGTGTCGGCCTCGAGCTCGCGCCCGTCTTCCTGAGGCGCGCGGTCGACGTACGGGCGCAACGCCGCGACGACCGAAGGAAGCGCTGCGTCCGTCTCACCCCCGTCGTCGACTCGGCCGCGGCGCGCGAGCCACGCCTCGAGGGCGTCCAGCGCCGCCTCGGCCAACGGCGCGTGGTGAAGCCCGAGACGAAGGGCGTCGCGCAGAGGCGCCGCGAGCTCGCTCGTGGTCAAGAGCCCCTCGGGCGCGGCGAGCGTGAGGCGGAGCGCGGACGCGCGGAGCTCCTCGGACAACCGCGCGCCGCCGCCGGCGACGTCCCGAAGAAACGCGCGACACGCCGTCGCCGTCTCCCTCGCGTCCGCGTCGCCGCGACGCGCCGCGGCGAACACCCCGGCGTCCTCCCCGGCCGCGAGCGCGACGCGCGCGATCTTGTAGAATCCGGACATCAGCGGGTGCGCGCTCGCGAACGCCGCGAGGTGCTCGACGAGCGGCGCGAGCCACCGGGTGACGAACGCGCTCGGCGCCGCCGCGAGCGCCGCGCACGTCAAATCCACCAGGCTCAAAAACGTCCGAGCGTCCCCCGGGTCCGCCGCCGCGACGCCCTCGCCGAGCTCCAGAGCCAGAGCGCGCGTCGTCGCGTCCGCGTCCGCGTCGCGATCCACCGAACCCGCCTCCTCCTCCGCCGCCCCATCCCCGGGACCGCGGCGCAGAGGCACCACCTCCAGGTTCAACGTCTGACACAGCTGTAGAACCTCGCCCACGAACGCGTCGTACGCCGCGAGAGACGCCCCGACGAAGGCGCGCGCGCTCGCCTCGTCCGAGGACGGGGCGTCCACGTCCATCGGCGAATGATCGAGCGACGAACGATTCGCCGACGAACGCTCCGTCTCCCCCGGCTCCATCTCGATCGAGCGCGAGCGCGACCGGCGAAGACGCGAGGACGCTTCGCCGACCAAGTCTCGCGGCGCCTTCTTTTTCCCCCGCGGTCCCTCGGCGTCGTCCGCGAGGGAGGGCGCGCCGGGCTGCGCGAGCCCGTCGCCGCCGAGCAGATCGACCCACAGGCCGACGTATTTCGGCCAGAGCGGCACGGGTTGGGCGTCGAAAAGCGCGGAATCGATCGGGTCCGGGGGCGCGACGCGAAGCGAGAGCGCTAAGAGGGGCCTCGCGAGGCGCGCGTGGACGTCGGCGAGAAGCGTCGCGCCGCCGCGTTCGTGAAGCGCGGCGAAGAGGTTTTTGAGGCACGCGTGCAGGGAGACGCGCATGCGGTCTCCCGCGAAGGGATAGTGTTCCCACACCCACCGAATGATGTCGATCAGGAGGTCCAGCGTGCTCGGCTGCACGGGCTCGCCCGGCGGCCTCAGCGAGATGAGATCCGCGTACGTCCCGAGCAGCGCGCAGTGCCTGTCCGTCGCCTCGAACCGCTTGTCGAAATCGTTCCCGCCGCGCGCGAATGACGCCTCCGCCGTCGTCCAACGCGCGACGCGCTCCATCATCGCGTCGAGATCGTTCGACGCCTGAGACCCGATCGCGATCCCCGCGCGCGCGAGCTTTCCCATCGCCCTGAGCGCCGCGGTGCGCTCCTTCGACCGGGCGTCCTTCGCGTCGATCAGCGCCATCGCCCGACGCGAAAGCGCCGACCACGTCGCCTCGCGCTCGGCGAGCGGCGCGCACGCGTCGTCCGCCAGCGCCTCCGAGAGCGAGTCCAAAAAAGCATCCGTCGCCGGCACCGCCAACGTCCGAACCGCCTTATTCACGCTCATCCGACACGCCAACAGCGCGTCGAAGAACGCGCTCGCGTCGTCCATCAACCCGGGCGGGCGCGCTAAGACGCCGCCGTGGCGCGTCAGCAACCGCAGCGCCGCCTGGACGACGTCCGTGCGCTGGCCCGACCCGGGGAGCGCCAGAGACCCCAGCGCCGTTTTCGCGAGTCGCCCGCGCGTCTCGCCGTCGATGAACGAAGGTTTCGTGTCCGAGAGAGCGCCGCCGCCGCCGCCGCCGCCGCCGTTCCGGACGAGAGCGTCCAGGGCGGACCCGATGCCGTCGAGCGCCTCCGCCGCGAGCGCCTGGGCGGTGCCCCCGGACTCTTTCTCGGCGAATTGCGCGGCGGCGGCGACGCCGATTTTTAAAAGCCACGCCGGGTCCGGCGCGCGCTTGACGTCCGTCGGTTTCGCGCCGGGGCCGACCGCGCGCTCGCCCTCCTCCAGCTCGAGCGCGAGCGGACCCGGGAGGTTCGAACCGTCGTTCGAAGCGCGCGAGCTCGCGTCGTGCATCGCCGCGATGGCGTTGAGGATGTTCGCCTTGACCCTGGCCGTGTTCGCCTGGTGCCTCTCGTAATCTTCCCGCAGCTCGGCCGCCAGCTGTCGAGTCTCGCGCCGCGACATCGCGGGGAGACCCGCGCGCAGGAGCGAGATCATCGGGAGAAGCGACGCGGCTTTGACCGTCTTCGTCGCCCCGCGCTCGGTTCGGAACGTTCGGAGGCACTCCCGGTGCACCGCCTCGGCGTACGGCTCCGCGGCGCCCCGGCCGATGCGGTCGAGGTGCGACGCCACCGCCTCGAACAGTTTCGCCCGACCCGCGTTCACGTCCGCGCCGGGCTTGCCCATCTCGCGCGTCGTCTCCAGGTGGTGCAACGCTCCGGGGAAATCCTGAACGACGCGGGCGGTTGAGAAAGCGGGAGGGGAGCGAGGAGGCGCGAGAGCGACGGGGAGAGCGCGTCAGCGGATGGAGCGCGTCGGCGGCGGTCGGGGGAAGGGCAGGGGGACCGCGCGTTCGCGGCGCGGATCTCGTCGCTTTGAAAAAGCGTCGCGCGCGCGCACCTTTGCGAGGAACACCGCGGAGACCGCGGGAAGCTCGTCCTCCGCGAGGTAATCGAGGACGTCCTTCACCTCTCCCACGATGTTCGCGGGCTTGTCGTGGCTCGTCGCGCCGCCGGCGGCGACGCTGGCGAGGCGCTCGAGGAGGTCTCGGATGGAATCCTCCGCGGACATCGCGCCGGCGCAGAAGTAGGCACCCCCCTCAGATTCCCCTAAACGCGCGCCTGACCGCGGGGGGCGCGACGCCGCGACACACGCGCCGCGGCGGGCCCGTCCGAGAGGACGAGACGCTCGCGCCCGCCTCCGACGCGACGCGCGAGAGGCGCGGGGTGAAGTGTTGAGCGCGCGGTCGACCCAGTTCCCCGAGGAGCCCTGAAACCGGACCCGTCCAAGAGTTTGGTCTCCCACCGCGGGCGCGGCGAGTATCGACCAAGCCGCTCGACCGCCGGCGGGAGTTTAGTCTCGATGCGGCAGGTGCACCAGATCACCAAACCCTGGCGACGAACGTCCGCGTTCGTTGCGTGTGGGGGTCGGGGCGCCACTCGTGTCTCGCGCGTGGCCGATCGCGCGGTGCCTTCCTCGCCCACGCGCGATGCTCGCTCGCGGCGCCAACCGTTTGGCTCGCGCCGCGCGCGCCTTGACCGCCTCCGGGGCGCCTCCTCCCCCCGGCGCGCGCCACCTCGGGCTCGGGCTTCCCTCCGCGAGCGCGGGCGAATGCCTCGGCACGATCGTCGCCCCCGCGAGGGGGGGTCTCCCCCTCGCCCGCGGCGCGTTCCGCCGCGGGTGCGCGTCCGAGGCCGGCGGCGCGCCCGCGGCGGAGCGTCCGACCGTGATCAGTCACGTCGTGGACACCCTCCAGACCGTCGGCACGGTCCTCGGCCTCGGCGTGGGCGCGACCGTGGGGGCGTCCATGTACCTCCAAACGACGGACGAGTTGGAAAAGACCGTCGAAGCCGGCGACCACGTCCCCGGCGCTCTGCGCGCGACGCCGCTCGAGCCCCCGATCGAGTACGCGGCGCGGAACCTGCTCGAGTTCCGTAAGTGGATGGACGACCAGGCGCACAACTACCTGGACCCGGTGTCGGACAAGCTCCTTCCCGACCACCCGCCGAATCTGCAGTACGTCCCGCACACGCTCGTCCTCGACCTCGACGACACGCTCATCCTGAGCGACTGGACGCGCGAGCGGGGATGGCGGGTGTTCAAGCGTCCCGGCGCGGAGGACTTCCTCAAGCACATGGCGCAGTTTTACGAGGTGGTGGTCTTCAGCGACCAGCTCGCGACGTACGTGGACCCGATCGCTGAGCGCCTGGACCCCGCGCACGTCGCCGTGCAGGCCCGACTGTATCGCGAGGCGACGCAGTACAAAAACGGACACTACCTGCGGGATTTCACCAAGCTCAACAGGGAGATCGGGAAGGTGATCTACGTCACCGCGCGGCCGAAGAACGCGATCCAACAGGAGAACTGCGTGGTGATCAACCCGTACAGGATCAGGGACGAGGGCGGGGGGGAGGGGGGCAACCGACGCGTGGACACGACGCTGTTGGACCTCATGCCTTTTCTCGAATCCATCGTGAGGCTCAACGTGCAGGACGTGCGGGAGGTGCTGGAGAGCTACAAGAAGGAGCAGGAGAGCACGGGGAAGTCTATACCGGACATCTTCCGGGAGCGGCAGGTGCGGTTTCAGCAGTCGCAGCGGCGGAGAAATTCGGGCAAGAGCGGGTTCAGCCGAGGCTACGAGTCGTTCCGGTCCGCCAAGTCGACCAAATGAGGCGCGCGCGCCGGACGCGCACCCCGACGACGAGGCGGGGGGTCGACGGTGAGAGGGACGCGCGGACGAGAGCAAAAACATAGCGCGTCGGTCGTTGTTTTAGATCCTTAGCGAGGCGCGTGTTCACGCGCGAGAAAACCCGGGCGGGCGGTCCCCGGCGCATTCGGTCGAGGCGAAGTCGCGCGCCCGTCGCTCGAGACTCAAAGAAACGTTCCGCGTGTCATCAAAATCACTTTTTCGCGAAATACCCCTCGTCATCACGTACGATCTTCTGCATTCCCACCCTTCGGCGGTTCGCTCCCGCCTTCCTTCATCCCCAAACTCCGACGCTTCTCTCTTCAAAACGCGGAGCACTCGCCCTCGGTGTTGTACCCGATCCTGCACAGCGACTGCATCGTGGTCGGCTGGATTTTCTTGATGACCCACTCGAGCGGGTGCGCCTTGAAAAACTCCGCCACGCCGCTGCCGCGGTCTCCGCTGGACTCGCCGGCGAGGCCCGACCTCCAGGGATCCAGGCTGGTGATCTCCGGCACGAACCTCTTGATCTCCTCGATCACCTGGTTCGTCCTCCACGCCATGAGCTCGTACTTGACCTGCAGCACGTCCACCGAGTTGTCCGAGAGGACGTCGACGATGTTCAGCACGGCGTCGCTGTACCAGCCCTCGTTGAACGGATGCGAGTCACTGTTCCAGCTGAACGGGTGGTGGGTCAGGACGATGAATTTCAGCTTCAGCCCGAGCATCGCCGCCGCGTCGCGCAACTTCCTGTGCCTGCAGATCAGGTTCGGGGTCTTGTCCATGAGCACCGGCTTGCTCATGTCCCACCACTTGTGCGCGAAATCCTTGAACGCGTACGCGTACTCCGCCACCGTCACGTCCTCAAGCTCCTCGTCGCAGCAGTCGCAGTGCGAGTCCTTCCGCTTAAAGCCGAGGTCCTGCAAGAGCTGCGTGTCCTCGCACTGCCAAGTGTTCGCCTTGCACAGATCGGTGATCACGCCCGCGGTGCCGAGCAAACCCTCAAGCGCAGACGTGCCGCTGAAAGGGAGGCCCATGACGATGAGCAAGGTCTTCCCCGTGAAGTCGACGTCCGGAAGGCTGCCGAGGTCCGGCTCGCCGTCCTCGCCGAGAGCCGGGGTGTCGACATCGCCATCGCCCAGATTCGAAGACACGAAGGGCGCCGCGCTCGAGTTTTGGAGCGCGAAGACGCCCACGCAGGCGGCCGCGACGACCAGCATACCCGCGATCGCCAAGGTGACGCGCTTCGCGCTCAATTTTCCAACACCCAACACCCCCGTGATCCCGGAGGGGGCCGCCTCCTCCCCGCGACCGGGGAGGAGCGGGACGGACTCGTCCGAACCCTCGGCACGAGACATCACCATGCTGCGAGTGTTCATCGCAGCCACTTCCGCCGCGCGGAGCGTGAGCCCGTTCGCGTAGAGAGTGACACGGACGCGGGCGCCGCGGTCGTTGACACCCCCAGGGCCGCGTGCTGACTACGAGACGGACTACGAGATAGTCCAGGCGAACAGGCAGGCAAGACGAAAATGGAAGGTTATGGGTTCTGTGTTGAGCTTTACACACATGACGTAGTCCGCATTTTGTGTATTTTGCATTTCTTTCGTATGAGCAGACAGTTACAAGAGGTCGAAACGTCGCTGCGAATTTCTTGGCGGGAAGATCTGAGCCTCGGAAGCATTTTTCCGTGGCTGCGCGGCGCCGACGAATCCATCCGCCGACGACGGTCCGCTTGTCGCCGGTCGTGCGATGTGCTCCCGTGTTGCAGTGGTCCTCGGACGCCATTGTTGAAGGCCGTCGACTGGAGTGGACGCGCCGGACGATATCAACAAAGTCTCTGGGAGTTTCAGGGACGCCGTCGACTGTCTTCATCGTCGACGCCACATCGTCGTCCTCGTCGACGCGCCCGGGAGCCGCGCGGGTCCGGAGCCCTTGCAATCGCGGTTTTCCATCGCGAGCGTGAGGCGCACATCCCGGTGTTGACGTCATGCCCGGCATGTTGGCCAACCTTAGCTGGATCGACGCGTATAATTTCGCGCGCGTCAATCCCGGGCAGGCTTCCGCCGCCCTGTTGTTGGCATGGCCGCTCTTCGTCGCCTTCGCCGCGGTGTTGGTGGTCTTGTCGCCGGTGATCTTCCCCGGTGCCATGCTCGCCAGCTACCTCCTCAAAGCCACGAACGCGCCGGCCATCGAGAAGCCCAGGCCCAAGGCGAGCACCGCCGCGGGCGCGACCTACGCCGAGATGTACCCTGAGGTGCAACCCAAGGCTAACCTTCGTGAGTCATTCCCCGCGCTTTCCTGCGGAGGTCACTCCGCCGCGACCGCCCCTGGCGCCCCTGCCCCCCTGCGCGCCGCGATCGCGCCTTGCCCTAAGCTGCGCGATGTGTGTCCTAAGAAGTCCGACTTTTTGCCCGGAAAGACGGAAGACTCACCTTCCCACCCCTCCATCCCCGCCTCCACAGCTCCCGTGCCCAAGTACGCGAAGTGGGTCGACCCTGTGAAGCCCACCAAGGCGTTCGACCAGATCAACAAGATCATGAAGGAGCGCATCATGGTCATCGACGGCGCCATGGGCACG
>MDSW01182127.1_pt1 | contig 24369 bp, 22 predicted proteins | sample 811171 | NCBI WGS metagenome assembly MDSW01 (sample SAMN05326641, study PRJNA326480) | marine metagenome | isolation source: seawater | place: Atlantic Ocean: North West | collected 2012 | reverse complement strand
GTACTTAATAAAATTTAAAAAATTTATTAAACATTATTAAAGACTACGCAAATAGGAATTACTAAGGGGACTAAATTTCATGAAAAAGTTAATGATCTACACAGACTGCAGTTTTTTTGCAGGATGCGAAAATGTTCTTGAGAATATTCTAAATACAGAAGAGGTTGTGAAAAACTACGATGTGGTTTTTTGCTATCGCTACTCACGAAGATATGAAAAAGAGCTTATGGCCAGGCCTATTGATGTTCAAACATTTCCTGTAAAGATTTTAACCAATGATGATCTGATAATTAGACTTAAGGATAACTTTGGCAAAGGCTTGATTTACAAGATTTGTTTATTACCCTTTTGGTTACTCGAGAGGATCTATTTATATCATTTGATAAATTTCTTTCTCTTACGAAAGCTCATTTCTAAACAAAACCCTGATATTATTCATATTAATAATGGCGGTTATCCTGGTTCTGAAAGTTGTCGCACTATGGCGCTGTCAGCCATTTCACTTAGAAAAAATGCAATACTTTTTACTGTCAATAACATGGCAATAAAATCAAGAGATTTCATCGATCGTCTTATAGACAGTCTAATTAATCAAAATGTTTCAAATTTTGTGACTGCTTCAAAAGCTGCTTCTAAGAGACTCTCTCAAGAGCGAGGATTTTCCAGAAAGAAGCTAGAGGTGATTCATAATACCGTCTTAAATGATGCGTCGCACAAGAAATATACTCCAATGCTAAGGTCAGAATTTAAGATTGACAGAAGTCATTGTGTTATTGGCTCATTGGGTCTTCTTATTGAGAGGAAAGGATATGAATCTCTTATTGAGGCTGCGAGACAAATTAAAAGCAAGAATAATTGGTCTATATATATATTTGGAGAAGGAGAAGAGAGAAAAAAATTGGAAGCACTGATAAATAAATATCAATTGACAGAGAATATCCATTTGCCAGGTTTTAGACCAAATCCTATAGATTATCTCATCGACTTCGATGTTTTTATTTTGCCCTCAATTCGTAATGAGGATCAACCTAATGTGATTAGTGAAGCAATGTTATTTTCAAAACCAATTATAGGCACATATGTCGCAGGCATACCTGAGCAAATAGATGATGGAAAAACTGGATATTTATGCGAACCAGGAAATATAAGCCAAATAGTCAATGCATTGAATTCAATGATTGATATGTCCAAAGAAAGAAGACTAATGATGGGTAGTCAATCATATGAAAAGTATCTGAATGAGTTCTCATATGAGAAATCAATGCAAAAATATCTTACTCTTTATAATAAAATATCTGACATCTAAATAATTTACTTGTAATCAATTCAAACCATTTTCTGATTGAGGATAATAAAATATGTCAATAAAGTCTCAGAGAGAACAACAATGACCACATGTATAATTGGAGCATCATCTAGCATAGGCAAGGAGCTACTTAGAAAATGTAATTCTGAGAAGGAAAAAGTAATTGCAACATACAATAATACTAAGATTAATGATAATACAGCTAAAGTTCTTAGACTGGATCTTACAAAAATTGAAGATATTGAAAGCTTTAAACCAAAAAATATTTCACATCTAATCTTTCTGCAAGGAAGTCTAATTGGAAAAAAAATTGGAGATTATGAGAATGATGAAATAGCAAGCATGATTGAAATTAATTTGTCTTCAATATTGCATCTTCTAAATAATATGATTAAGAATGAATGTTTTTCAGATCAATCATTAATTACTTTAGTTTCATCAATTTCAGCAATAAAAGGAAGTTATGATCTAGTCTATTCTTCTACAAAATCTGCACTAATTGGATGCGCCAGATCAATAGCACTAAATTCAGAATCAAAGATTAGAGCAAATGTTATATGCCCAGGATTGATTGAAGATAGTTCAATGTATAATTCTATGTCGTCTGAGGACCATGAGAGGCATCTTAAGGGTACTCCTACAAAGCAGCTTACAAAAATTAAAGATATAGCAGAATTAATTTTTTCACTCAATAAGCCTATGTTTAAGAATATGAATGGAGCAATTATTAACATAGATGGAGGTAGGCATCTCTAAGAGAATAGCAATTATTGGAGCTGGGTTCTTTGGTTGTGCGGTTGCTAAAAAACTATCCATGAATGGTCACGAAGTTACTATTTATGAGAAATCTAGTGATATTCTCAGAGGAACATCATCTGCAAATGTTTATAGAGTTCATAGAGGGCCTCATTATCCCAGAAGTATAGAAACAGCATCACAATGTATCGATGGGTATCAAAAATATTGTGATGAATTTTCTGAAGCAGTTTTTACAGATTTTCCAAATTATTACTTGATCTCATCAAATGGAAGTCACGTTGATTTACATCAGTTTTTTGAGTTTTGCTCCAAATTAGAAATCCCTTACTCAGAGCTTATGAAAGCCGATATACCTCAAAAGTTCTCAAATTGCGATGGTGGAGTATTATGCCAAGAAGGAACAATAAATCTTTTCAAAATGAGAGATCATTTCAGGAATGTTTTTACTGAAAGAGGAATAGAGTTAATTCTGAATGAAGAAATAAATTCTATATCTAAATTGAATGGCGCTTTTACATTTAACTCAAACAATCATCAGTATCAATCTGACATAGTAGTTAATTGTACTTTTAATAATATGAATTTAGGATTAGGCGATATACATCATTCACCAATTGAGCTTAAATATCAGAAAACAGTTTGCTTTAAGTGTAAAACTGATGCTCCACTATTTGGACTCACAGTCATGGATGGAAAATTTCCAACAATATTTCCTACTTTTTGGAGTAAAAATAGCAAAAAGGTCGATTCATTTATTCTCTACCATGTCAAACACTCTGTCTGCCGAGAAGAAATCTCCATAAAATATCCTGAGCTTGAAGATATCCACAAAGATGAGCTTGATGTCAGATATAAAAAGACCTTAGACAGAGTTGAGGAGTTTATACCAAGCTTTAGAGACAATGTTATTGATATTGAATATCTTGTTGGCGACAGAGTCTTGCGCGCTAATGTCGAAACAACTGATATGAGGTTAAGCGAAATAATAAACCCAGTGAGTGGATATTTTATAGTCTTCCAGGGAAAAATAGATTACTCACTAAATTTAGCTGAAGAAATTTCAGCATTAATTTAATTCTTTTAATGAATGATCAATAGAATAAGTAAAAGATTAAGAACAGTTTTAAATATCTTTGAAATTTTCTTTTCTCAATATTACTTTAGCTTTATTCGCTCCCACAATTACTTGAGTAGCTATCAATTAGATGCCATTGATAATGAGCATCGAAATCCAAATCCTGAAACTATATTTGAGTATGAGGAAAAATTTTCTAAATTGATTGGAGACGGAGAAGCTGTATCATTTGCAGCTGGTAGAATGGCATTTTTCAGTCTCTTGAAGGTTTTGAGGATTCAGGAAAATGACGAAGTTATCATCCTTGGATTTACATGCTCAGTTATGCCAAACGCCGTACTTAGATGCGGAGCAAAACCAATTTATATTGATTTAGATGATGAAACTTTAGGCTCACTCAAAAGCTCTATTGAGGACAGAATTTCTCCAAATACCAAAATGATAGTTGTGCAGCATTCTTTTGGAATTCCTTCAAAAATTGATGAAATAATTAAATTGGCAAAGAAAAAGAATATTTTTGTTCTTGAAGATTCTGCTATTTCTTTGGGATCTAAACTCAAGGGAGTCTCTGTTGGTAATTGGGGAGACGCTGCAATATTCTCAACTGATCATACAAAGCCACTGAATACAATAATAGGTGGCTTGGTTTACTCAAGGAATATTTCTTTAATCAAAGAAGTTAGAAAATATCAGAATGATATATCAGATTTATCTAAAGACCATTGTAAAAGAATATTTTCACAATTTCTTTTTGAGAAGAAATATTTTGGTCCAAAACTTTATGGAAAAACTAAGTACCTTAGTTCTATAAAGACCAGATTAAGTAATAATTTTGTGTATTTGGAAAATGACTACTCAAAGCCTAATACTGATAAGATCATCTATCCTTATCCTGCAAAGTTACCAACATTTTTAGCAAGATTGGGTATTTTTGAAATTGAACAATGGTCTAAAGAAAAGGACGAGAGAATAGAGCTCATGAATAGATATCTGCAAATAGTTCAAAAAAATAAGCTTAAAGAACTAGTTCCATTGGCTTACTTCTCAGATGATTATGAAATAATACCTCATAGGTTTTGTTTTTTTTCAACAGTCCCTCAAATTACTAAAAATCACTTAAAGAATAAATTAGATGTTGATTCCATTTGGTTTGATGAAACAATTGTGTGCACTGATGATCCGCTTGGGCTCGGCTATGTTCCTGGTTTATGTAAATCTGCTGAAAAAGCTAGTAAAATGATAATTAATTTCCCAACGAGTATTGAGAAAAAATATCAGTCGCAAGTATTAAAAATATTTGAGGAAGAAATTATTTTCCTAAGTGAGAAGTTTCTTAAAAATGATCGATCTATATAAAAATATATATAAAGGTAAAACAGTATTAGTCACAGGCCATTCTGGGTTCAAAGGAAGTTGGCTTTCTTTGTGGCTAAAAGAGTTAGGCGCTAACGTAGTTGGTGTTTCAATTGATGTTCCAACAAATCCTTCAAATTTCAATGCATCATCTTTGGAAGATTTGATAGATAGTAATTTTATAGATATCAGGAATCTTGATTTACTTTCAGATTTATTTAAAAAGAAAGAGCCAGATTATATCTTTCACCTTGCTGCACAAGCTTTGGTCAGAAAGTCTCATCAAGATCCAGTTTCAACTTTTAGCACAAATGCCATTGGCACCACTAACGTGCTTGAATGCATTAGAAATATGCAAAAAGAAGCAGTAGCAATAATAATTACGAGTGATAAAGCATATGATAATGTTGAGTGGAGTTGGGGTTATAGGGAAACTGATCAGCTAGGTGGAAAAGATCCTTATAGCGCTTCCAAGGGCATGGCTGAACTTGCAATCAAAGCTTATTTCCACTCATACATTCAAGATTATGATGGAAAAATTAGCCTAGGTATAGGTAGGGCAGGCAATGTTATAGGAGGCGGAGATTGGGCTGAAGATAGAATAGTTCCAGATTGTGTTAAATGTTGGTCAAAAGATAACTCTGTCGAGATAAGGAAGCCAAACTCAACAAGGCCATGGCAACATGTTCTTGAACCATTAAGTGGTTATCTTAGTCTTGGCGCAGAGCTAACAAATAACAAAGCTATAAATGGAGAGGCATATAACTTTGGTCCTGACTCTAATCAAGATAGAACAGTGAAGGATCTTATCGTTGAAATGAAGAGGTATTGGAAGAAAGCTGATTGGGTAGATGTTTCAAGTGGAAAAGAAGAGTTCCATGAAGCAGGCCTCCTTAAGCTTAATTGTGACAAAGCATTAAAAGATCTAGATTGGAGGCCAACGCTACAATTTGAAGAAACTGTCAGAATGACCTCGGAATGGTATAACAGATACTATGAGAGTGATGAAACTGATATGCAAGAATTTACGCTAGATCAGATCAATCAGTACATTGATTTTGCAAATAAGAGAAAGATATCTTGGGCAAAATGAAAATCGAAGATCTAATTTCAACCGATCTAGAAATAATTAAGAATCGACATGGAGATGTTTATCATGGCATGAAGGAAACAGACCCTGGTTTTACTAGATTTGGAGAGGCTTATTTTTCCTCGATAAAGCATAATTCTGTTAAAGCATGGAAAAAGCATTTGGAGATGACCATGAATTTCATAGTTCCATTAGGAAAGATTGGTGTTGTAATCTTTGATGATCGTCATAATTCAAAAACAAATGGAGTTTTTAATTCATATATCCTTTCTCCTGATAATTATATCAGATTAACGATACCCCCTCGCCTTTGGGTTGGATTTAAAGGCTTATCAAATACTGATAGTTTTCTTCTAAATTTAGCTGATATCACTCATAATCCAAATGAGGTAGTAAATAAGGACATTAATGAAATTGAATTTAATTGGAGTGAGCTTAGATGAAAATAGTTATCTTGGCTGGTGGTTTTGGTACCAGGCTATCAGAGTATACAGATAGAATCCCAAAACCAATGGCATTAGTAGGAGGTAAGCCAATCCTCTGGCACGTAATGAATATTTTCTCAAAATATGGTCATAATGAATTTATCATTGCTTGCGGATATAAATCAGAAATAATAAAAGATTATTTTCTTAACTATAAAAATATTAACGCGGACTTCAAGATAGATTTAGGTAGTGGATCGAAGGAGATTCTCACTGAAGATAATTTAGACTGGCAGGTAACATTAGTTGATACAGGCGAAGAAACGATGACTGGTGGAAGAGTTAAACGTCTAGAGCGATACATTGGAGGCGAAAGATTTATGCTAACTTATGGAGATGGACTAGCAGATATCAATATAAATGATCTTCTAACTTACCATAAGAAAAATAAGAAAATAGGGACAGTAACAGCAGTAAGACCAAGCGCGAGATTTGGAGAGCTTAGTATTGACGAGGGCAAAGTAATTAATTTCCAAGAGAAACCGCAAATTGGTGAAGGATGGATAAATGGGGGGTTTTTTGTCCTAGAACCAGAGTTTTTAAAATACATAAAGGGTGACGAATCAATTCTAGAAAGGGATCCTCTAGAAACAGTTACAAAAAAAGGCGAGTTGATGGCATATAAACATAAAGGATTTTGGCAATGCATGGATACAAAAAGAGATTTAGATTTACTCAATGACCTATATAAAAATAATAATCATTCTTGGTGAGTAAATAAGGATATATTTTGAAAGAGATAAGACTCTCAAAATCTTGCATTGGCAGAGAAGAAAAAGAGGCCGTAAACGGTGTTCTAGAGAGAGAGTTTCTTGGCATGGGTTCAGATGTCAGAAAGTTTGAAGATAAACTAGAAGAATTTTTTAACAGACCAAGTGTATGTGTAAGCAATGGAACTGCTGCCCTTCAACTCGCATTACAAGCAGCATCAATATCAGAACATGATGAAGTTCTAGTTCAATCAATTACATATGTTGCTTCTGCACAATCAATTAGTGCTCTTGGTGCCAAACCGGTATTTTGTGAGATAGATCCTAGTAACTTCACTATAGATATAAAGGATGCAGAATCAAAGATTACCGATCGCACAAAAGCGATTATGCCAGTTCACTATGGTGGAAATATTGGGTCTATAAGAAAAATATATGAATTAGCAGAAAAATATAATCTTAGAGTAATAGAGGATGCGGCACACGCATTTGGAGTTTCACATGAGGGGAAAATGGTAGGCTCATTTGGAGATATTATTTGCTTCAGCTTTGATGGCATAAAAAATATTACTTCAGGTGAGGGTGGCTGTATTGTTTCCTCCGATACAGATGTATTAGATTTTGTCAAAGATGCAAGACTGTTAGGCGTGGTTGGAGATACCCGCAAGAGATACAATTCAGAGAGAAGCTGGGAGTATGATGTTCAATTCCAGGGATGGCGATATCATATGAGTAATATAATGGCCGCCATAGGCATTGAGCAATTAAAAAAATTTAAAATCCTTTCTAATAAAAGGAAACAACTAGCAAACATCTACAGTATGAATTTCAAGGATATGCCGCAAATAAGCCCAATTGTTAAAGATTTTGAAAATATTACGCCACATATCTACCCAATAGTGCTGAATTCAGAAATTGATAGAGATGGTTTAAGGAAAAAATTATCTGAATTAAATGTTCAGACAGGGATACACTATTTTCCAAACCACAAATTGAACTTTTACGCTGAAGTTCCTAAGGTAAGTTTACCTACCACTGAGAAACTATATGATCACATTCTATCACTTCCGCTTCACCCGGACCTTGATGAGAAAGATGTTCATTCAGTCTCCTCATATGTTTCAGATTATGTTTGCAGTAGTTAGACCTATTTAGAGTTTTACCAAATGCAAAATCTAAAAATCAGCGTGATTATGAACTGTTTTAATGGTGAGAGGTATCTCAACGAAGCAATAGAAAGTGTATTGAATCAAACATATCATAATTGGGAGTTAATATTTTGGGATAATAAATCAACTGATAAAAGCAAAGAAATATTTCTTCAGTATAAAGATAAAAGATTAAAGTATTTCAGCTCTAATAGGCATACTACTCTTGGTGAGGCTAGAAATTTAGCTATCAATGAGTCAAGTGGTGACTGGGTGGGCTTTATAGATGTTGATGACTTATGGCTGAAAGATAAACTTGAAAAACAAATAACCATCATAGAGTCATATCAGGATATTGGATTTGTTTATGGAAGAACAGAGATAATTTATTCCGGATCCAATAAGGGAAAAGACGTTAGCCAAGACATATTGCCAGAAGGAGATATATTTGAGGAGTTACTAAAAGATAACTTTGTAAATTACTTGAGCGCTCTAATAAATAGAGAAAAGCTGCAAAATATAAAAAAAATTCCAGAACATTTTAATCAAGTTGAGGATTACTATATATTTCTTCACCTATCAAAGTTGTACAGTGTAAGGGCACTGCAGGAGGTATGTTGTTCCTACAGATTGCATGACGATAATCTCAGTAGAGCTGAGCCAGTTGAAGGTGCAAAGGAATCATTACAGTTGATCCAATCATTTCTGCCAGACCAGAGGGCAAGGAAAGCAATTAACTATAAGCTGAGCTCTCTTGCTATTGCTCAAATAAGACAAAAAGAATATTACAATGCTGTCTTTTCTTTAATAAGTGGGGGCGGCCTTCAATTTTTTAAACGATTGATATTTAAGCTGATGAAATGACTAAAAATACTGAAGATAAGAAAATTTTAGCAATTAACCTGCTTTATAATCCAAGCGGAGGTTCACTAGAGCAAATAAAAAAGATTTTTGAAAATCTATCCGAATATAATTTTGATAAATTTGTTATTTATACAATTCCCAGTAATTTATATTTGATTGATGAACATCTAGAAAACAGGATCAAAATTAGATCTTCACAATTCGCTGAAATTAATCTTATAACTAGAACGATTTGGGAGCAGTTATTTTTGCCCTTATATCTTCTACTTGATTCTGTTTCTATTATTTTTTGCCCAGGAAATATTGCTCCAATTTTTTCATACACTAAGAAGGCTCAGTGGATAGGGACAATAGGACCATTTGAAGATGAATTTGTAAGTATTTACTCACAGTATTCTATGTGGAAGAGATTCGTACTATTTTTTAACAAAATCTTAATGCTTTCTTCATCTAAGACATCAGATCATGTGTTTTTTGAATCTTTTTATACAAAGAATATGTTTGTGAAAAAATATAATTTTGATCATACCAAGGGTACAGTACTGCAAATTGGAAAAGATGACTATTTTCAACCATCTGATGTTATAGATAGTCAGAATTACGCTTCTCTTATTAAGAGAGACCATATTTTATCTGTTTCGCATTTATATCCATATAAAAATATTGAAACACTTATTCATGCTTTCAAAATGACAAGTGAAATAAATCATGAGCTTGTATTAGTTCTTGCTGGATCAACTCAGAATAAAAATTATTTAAATAATCTTAAAAAGATTGTTCAAGATTATAATCTTGATAAGAAGGTTTTTTTCCTTGGAAATTTAAATCGTCCTGACTTGAAACAATTTTACTCAAATTGTAAGTGTTTTGTGTTCACATCTCCATTTGAAAACTTTGCATATACATTAGTAGAAGCTATGTCTTGTGGGGCACCTATAGTCAGTACTAATACTACTGCTATGCCTGAAACATGTAAGGATGCAGCCATATATTTTGATCCATATTCTGTAGATGACTTGTATCAAAAAATAAATCTAATGCTCTCAGATACAGACAAAAGAGTGGAATGTTCTATAAAATCAATTGAGAGATCCAAAGAATTAGATACTTACGAGACTATTAATAAAGAAACAAATAAAATACTACAATCTATACTTTAATGAATATAGGACTTGTTATAAGAGAATTATTCTGATCAGCTTACATCAAGGATCTATTAAAGAAGACCTAAATAAGATATGAAACAGGTGTTGCAAAATTTATCAAATGGTAAAACCTCTTTGGTCGAGACTCCTTGCCCGAAAAATACTGATGGTTTTATTCTGATTGAGTCAAAAGCTTCAGTTATTTCCCCTGGCACTGAGAGGATGCTAATTGAATTTGGTCAAGCAAATTATTTAAGTAAAGCAAAACAGCAGCCAGATAAAGTAAAACAGGTTTTAAATAAGATTAAGACGGATGGAATACTTTCCACTATTGATGCCGTAAAAACAAAGTTAGATCAACCAATCCCTCTTGGTTACTGTAATGCAGGAGTTGTACTAGAAAGTTCAGTTGAAGACTTTGCGATTGGAGATAGAGTAGTCTCAAATGGAAATCATGCTGAAGTAGTAAAAGTTCCTAAAAACTTGTGTGCAAAGATACCAAGTAATGTTTCTGATGATGAGGCTGCATTTACAGTTCTTGGATCTATTGCATTACAAGGAGTCAGGCTCTTGAATCCAACGTTGGGTGAGACCTTTGTAGTTTCAGGACTAGGAATGATTGGCTTGATAACTGTTCAATTATTAGTAGCTAGCGGTTGCAGAGTTCTTGGAATAGATTTTGATTCTCAAAGATGTGCAACTGCCAAAGAGTTTGGAGCAGAAACAGTTGACCTATCTAAAAATGAGGATCCTCTCAAAAAGGCAAATATATTCAGTAATGGGAGAGGCCTAGATGGAGTTATAATTGCTGCCTCGAGCGATAGTGAGGAGATTATCCATCAGGCAGCTCAGATGACCAGAAAACGTGGCCGAATTATTTTAGTCGGTGTAGTGAATTTAAATCTTAGGAGAGACGATTTCTTTGAAAAAGAAATAACTTTCCAGGTATCAGCTTCATATGGCCCTGGCAGATATGATCCAGACTATGAGGAAAAAGGAAATGATTATCCAATAGGCTATGTGAGATGGACTGAACAAAGAAATTTTGAGGCAATTTTGGAGTTATTATCTAATGGAACACTTGATTTTAAGAAGCTAATCTCTCATAGGTTTTCAATTGACAACGCCATAGAGGCATATGATTCTCTTAAAGATAGTAAGGCATTAGGGATCCTTATTGACTATCCTTCAAATGGTATAACTGCACTCAAGAATAATAGGCTGAGCTTAGTAAAAGATGAATTATCAGCATCATCATTATCAAAAGATAATCCAAGGATTGGATTTATAGGTGCGGGAAATTATGCATCAAGGACCTTAATACCTTCCTTTAAAAGATCTGGAGCATATTTAGACACACTTATATCAATTGGCGGTTCTAGCGCATTGCATCATGGAAAGAAGAATGGCTTTGCTTCAGTTGGCTCAGACTTAGATCATTTACTTAAAGAAGAGAGTATTAATACTATAGTAATTGCTACTAGGCATAATGAACATGCCAATCAAGTCATTAAAGGTTTGGAAGCAAAAAAAAACATATTCGTTGAAAAACCACTCGCATTGAAAATAGAAGAGGTAGAGCAGATTCATGAGCAATATATGAGAACTAATTCAAATTCTAGTGAAGATTCATCAAGGCTGATGATTGGTTTCAATAGAAGGTTCTCACCTCATATTGAAAAAATGAAGAACTTAATGGATAGAAAGTCAGATTTAAAGACCGTCTTGATGACAATAAATGCCGGATCAGTTCCAAAAGATCATTGGATACATGATCCAAGTATTGGGGGTGGTATGATTTTGGGTGAAGGATGCCATTTTATTGATCTAGCAAGATTTTTAATTGGGTCTAGAATTATCGATTTCAATGTATCAAAGTCTATTGATCCCAGATTGAAAAATAATTCAAGTATGAATTCTGTTATTAACCTGATCTTTGAAGATGGATCGCTTTGTGTAATAAATTACTATACTAATGGTGGCAATGTTTTTCAAAAGGAAAGAGTGGAAGTTTTCTCAGGTAATTCTACTTTACAAATGAATAACTATAGGTCTCTCGTTGGTTTTGGATGGGATGGTTTTAAGAGATATAGCACATTAATGCAGGATAAGGGACAAAATAATTGCGTCAACTCATTTATAAAATCAATAAAAGAGGGGCGTCCATCGCCAATACCATATTCTGAAATTATTGAAACATCAAAAATAGCAATCGAAGTAGCTAAAGAGTTATCCAATTCAAAATAAAAATCTGAATACGATTCAAATGTATAAGAAAGCTATACTATATTGGCATACAGTAAAATACCTAAAGATAAGCCAAGTAATTTACCAAATCATACAAAGAACCCCTTTTAGAAGAACCAAGGTTCCTTTGGATATCAATAAAGAAATTAGGCCCCTTACAAATAGATGGGTGAAACCTCCTAGAAGAAGTAAAGGCATGCTTAGCTACGGAGAATTCAAATTCCTGAATGAAATTTTCCGAATTGAGAAATCAAAGGATTGGAATTCAATAACAAGAAAAAAACTTTGGCTTTATAATCTTCATTATTTCAATGACTTAATATCGAATAACTCAGATGAGGAAAATAAGTCTTACGAAAAATTAATTAATTTATGGGTGACTCATAATCCACCATTTTTTGGGATAGGATGGGACCCTTACCCAACATCAATTAGAATTGTCAATCTAGTGAAATGGTTAATTGAAGGCAATGATCTTTCTACTAAGTCACTAAGCTCATTGGCACTACAGGCTAGGTATTTAAGAAAAAACCTAGAGCTACATATTCTTGGAAATCATTTATTTGCTAATGCAAAAGCATTGATTTATGCAGGATTATTTTTTTCATCAAAAGAATCAGATGAATGGTATTCAAAGGGAATTCTAATATTTGAAAATGAACTTAGAGAGCAAGTTTTAGAAGATGGCGGGACATTTGAATTATCACCTATGTATCACTCAATTATTCTAGAAGATATTTTAGATGTGATAAATATTCATAAAGCATTTAATAGAAGAATAGAAATAAATCTAGAGGAAATTATTATTCGCATGATTACCTGGCTAAGAGGAATGTGCCATCCTGATAGAGAAATAAGTTTTTTTAATGATTCTTGTTTTGGCGTTGCCACTAAATTAGATGATTTAATCATATATGCTTGCGAGCTTTTTCCAGAAAAAAGTTCAATCCTTCATGAGGAATCAATACCTGGTTTAATTGATTTTAGTCAAAGTGGGTACTCAAGGATATCTAATGATCATGCTGTTCTATTAGTCGATAGAGGAGAAATAGGTGCAAGTTATATACCAGGGCATGCACATGCAGATACCTTGAGTTTTGAGATGTCATTATTTCAAAAGAGACTAATTGTAAATTCAGGTATTTCAACCTATGAGAAAAGTGAGCAGAGGCATAGTCAAAGGTCAACAATTAGCCATTCTACAGTTGCCGTTGATCAAATCAGTTCGAGTGAAATATGGGATAGCTTTAGAGTTGGAAGAAGGGCGAATGTCATTGATAAGAAAAATATTATAACTGATCAGAGTATAAGTATTTCAGGTGCACATAATGGGTATTCAAAATTAGATGGAAAACCTATTCATAGTAGAGAGTGGGTACTGGAGGAAAATAAATTGGTTATATATGACCGTATAACTGGCAAAGGAAGGCATTTGGTTGAAATTATTTTTATTCTGCACCCATTAATCAATATAGTTTCGATTGAAAAAAATAATCTAGAAATTGATATAGATGGAAATAGTATAGGTATACAATTCAATGATATTGGTAAGTTAGATATTCAAGATTCATTTTACTTTCCTGAATTTGGTTTGAGTAAAAAGAACAAGAAGCTTATTTATAGCTGTAATGAGAATTTACCCATACACTCAGAAACACAAATTATTTGGAACCAAAACAAATAGGTAGGAATCATTTGAAGAAGATATTATCAGTTTTTGGAACAAGGCCAGAGGCAATAAAAACAATTCCTGTTATGAAAGAATTGTCAGATGAATTTGAGGTAGTAAATTGTGTATCTGCTCAACACAGAGAGATGCTAGACCAAGTGCTAGAATTATTTGAGCTAGAGCCAGATCATGATCTTGATACAATGAAATCTGCACAAGACTTATTTGATATAACTGGCAATATATTGAATCAAATAAAGAGTGTTCTTATATCGGAGGAGCCAGATTTAATTATTGTACAGGGCGACACAACGACAACAATGTCAGTTGCTTTGGCATCATACTATCTAAAAATACCTTTGGCACATATAGAGGCTGGATTGAGAACCTATGACAGGTTCTCTCCTTATCCAGAGGAGATAAATAGACAAATCGTCAGTAGAATTGCCAGTATTCACCTCGCACCTACTGAAACAGCAAAGCAGAACCTAGTTAGTGAAGGCATTTCTAGCGATACTATTTTTGTTACAGGTAATACCGTCATAGATTCAATCCTTTATACAATTGATAAGACTCGAACAGTAATCTTCAAAGAAGACTTTCATAAAAGAAATAAAATTTTATCTGAGGCTATTGATAGGAATCAGGTAATTCTAATTACAGGTCATAGAAGAGAGAGTTTTGGGCATGCTTTTGAGGAAATTTGTTACGCAATAAAAGAGTTGGCACAGACTCTCCCAGAAATAAAATTTATATACCCTGTTCATCTCAATCCGAATGTGAGAGAGCCTGTAAATAAAATTTTATCAAATCAGGATAATATAATGCTGATTGAGCCATTAAATTATTCTGATTTTGTCATGCTAATGAGTAAATCATTGTTGATACTTACTGACAGCGGAGGTATTCAAGAAGAAGCTCCATGTTTAGATGTACCTGTGATGGTAATGCGTGAAGTGACTGAAAGAGTTGAAGCTGTCGAAGCTGGAGTTATTAAGCTAGTGGGAACAACTAAAAAATCTATAGTTGACTCCACCTTAGAAATCTTAAACAATCAAGAAAAATATGAGGCTATGGCAAATGGTTCCAATCCATATGGAGACGGAACAGCAAGCAAGAAAATAAGAGAAATCATTGGAAGTTTAGATTTATGAGTGTTGCTATTTATGGTTTAGGTTATATTGGGCTTCCAACTGCAGCTTTGATAGCATCCTCTGAAACAAATGTTATAGGCGTTGATAATAACAAAAATATAATTAAAAACATTAACGAAGGCAAGGTCATCAATTTTGAGGCCAATCTTGAGCAAACGGTACATAAAGCTTTAGTTAGTGGTTATCTAGCTGTAACTCATGAGCCTAGCTCGGCAGACATCTATGTTATAACTGTCCCCACTCCCGTTGTCGAAAATAATCTTCCAGATCTTTCATATGTTAAGGAAGTTACTAAAACAATTGCTCCTATGCTAGTGAAAGGCAACATGGTTATTATTGAGTCAACTCTTCCAGTTGGTGGCACTGAAAAAATGATTAACTGGATACTTGAGGAAAGGGATGATCTTAATATTCCGACAAACTCCTCCAAAGATATAAATGATACAGATATTCATATCGCTTATTGTCCCGAAAGAGTTCTTCCTGGCAATATCCTTAATGAGCTAATCAGCAATGACAGAATTATTGGAGGACTTTCAACGGAGTGTGCAAATCGTGCACAAATATTTTATAAACAATTTGTTCAAGGCGAGTGTATTAAGACAAAAATTAAGACTGCTGAGTTTTGTAAATTAGTAGAAAATTCTTTTCGAGATGTGAATATCGCTTTTGCTAATGAACTGTCTTTGATTTGCCATGAAGAAGGAATAAATGTATGGGAGTTAATCAGACTCGCCAACAGGCACCCAAGAGTTGACATTCTTCAGCCAGGTCCGGGGGTTGGAGGTCACTGCATAGCAATTGATCCATGGTTCATTGTCGATAATAACCCTGAACTTGCGAGAATTATTAAAATGGCAAGAATTGTTAATGACAGCATCCCGTATACTGTCATATCAAGATTAGAAGAAGCTATTCAGAGTTTATATAAGCCAAATGATGAGATTGTTATAGCAACCTTAGGTCTTACATATAAGGCTAATGTTGATGATACAAGAGAAAGCCCAGGATTAGAAATCTCAAGGGAAATCGATAAGTTTAATATTCTAAAACAGCTTGTAGTTGAGCCGAATATTTCAAACTTACCTGACGGATTTAATAATGGTAAGACAGTTATTTCACCATTAATAGATGCAATTTCTCAAGCAGATATAATTGTTCTCTTGGTCGATCATAAAGAGTTTTTTGAAATTGAAAGATCACTACTATCAGGAAAGATTATCATAGATACCAAAGGAATCTTTGATTCTCATGAGTGATGAAATATCATGTCAGTGCCTCATTATTGGAGCTGGAGTTATCGGCCTAGCATGTGGAGCAGAGTTATCAAAAAGAGGTCTAGATGTTTTAATTCTAGAAAAAGAAAATAAGCCGCTTCAGCATTCTAGTAGCCACAATTCTGAAGTAATTCATGCAGGCATATATTACAGGCCAGGCAGTTTGAAAGCTCAATTATGTACAGATGGCAATAAAAGGTTATATAGCTATTGTCAGTCTAATGGTATAGCTCACAATAGGCTTGGTAAGCTAATCGTTCAAGGAAAGCATAATAATTCTAGTGAGCTAGAAAATTTATATAAGAATGCTAGGAAAAACTTTGTAGATGGTATCCGGTTTCTTAATAAGAGTGAGATAGAAGAACTTGAGCCGGAGATCGATTCATCTGCTGCATTATTTTCAGAGTCAAGCGGCATTTTGGATAGTCATGAATTCTGTTTGAGCCTTGAGGCAGAGATACAAAAGAATAATGGAAATATGATTATGGGGTCTCCAATTATTAATGGTTTCCAGAAAAGAGATAGTTGGGAATTGGAAATTGGAGGAAGCTCACCATGTGTTCTGAAGGCAGATATTGTAATAAATGCATCTGGGGCTGAATCCATAGAATTATCAAGAAAGTTGGGAGTGAAAACAGCTAATAGAAGTCTATTTTTTATAGGGCACTATTATCAATACAGCGGAAAAAATCCTTTCAATCATCTGATCTATCCTCTCCCTGATAGTTACGGTCTTGGTATCCATACATCACTTGATTTAAGTGGGAAGGTTAGATTTGGCCCAGATGCAGAATTAACAGAGGATTATCAATATCAATTTAATGACTCAGAAGAGAGAAGAGAAAAATTTACAAAATCTATCAAGCAATATTTTCCAAACTTTGACCCAAATCTAATGTCTCCAGACTTTGTCGGAATAAGAACAAGATCAGAAATGAATCATCATGATTCTGATTTTTCAATTCTCTCAGAGTGTGATCATGGATTGAAGGGTTTGATTAATTTAATGAATATTGAATCACCTGGCCTCACGTCATCATTATCAATTGCAAATTATATTTCTAAGCAACTATTATAAAAATAATTTTGATATAATTTTCGCATTCACTAAGGGGAATAAAATAATGAGTTTAAATATGAAAGAATATGTTCTTAATGAGATCACTGATCGAATTGAACTGAAAAAAAGAGTCTTATCAGACTCATCTCTGATTGATAGCGTTATTGAGACTTCTACTTTATGTATAGAAGCGCTTAATAATGGAAGAAAGATAATGTTAGCTGGAAATGGTGGTTCTGCTGGTGATTCTCAGCATATCGCTGGGGAACTAGTTAACCGTTTTCACTATGATAGAGATGGACTGGCAGCAGTTGCCCTAACAACAGACACATCTGTTATAACCGCTATTGCTAATGATTATGATTATAATAAGATTTTCTCTCGCCAAATTGAATCAATCGGAAAGCCTGGCGATATTTTTTTTGGCATTACCACTTCTGGAAATTCTGGAAATATATTAGAAGCAGCTAAAGCTGCAAAAAAGATTGGCATCAAAGTGATAGGGCTTACTGGTAAGAGTGGAGGCCAGTTGAGAGAGTATTGTGATACTTTAGTTGCAGTCCCTGCAGAAGGTACACCAGAAATACAGGAAATTCATTTGTTTGTAGCTCATACTGTATGTGCAATTATTGAGTCTGAAATATTTCCTCGAACTTAACTATTGTGAAAATAGTTTTATTTTCTTACTTTTATGAACCAGATCTGTCTGCAGGATCATTTAGGGCCAAATCACTTGTTGAATCAATTTCAAAGAAGTTAACCAAGAAAGACCAAGTTTATGTTATTACAACCCACCCTAATCGTTACGCATCATTCAAAATTAATTCAGAAGATACTTCTAGGGAATCCAACGTCATTATCAAGAGAATTAGGGTTAATCAGCACGCTTCGTCTATTATTGGGCAGGCCTTTTCTTTTCTTACCTATTTCATAAATTCTTTTTTAATTTTAAGAAAGCTGGATGTTGATTTCTTTATAGCTACAACTTCAAGGCATATGACAGGTTTTATGACAGCCTTATTTTCATTTATATATAGAAAGCAATACTATCTCGATATTAGAGATATATTTTCAGAAACGATTTCAAATTTATACTCAAGAAAATCAAAGATTATTGGATTGATACTTCAATATTTGTTTCAATTTTCTGAGAAGCATGTTCTCACCAATGCTCGATGTGTAAATGTAGTTTCTAGATCGTTTAATGATTACTATGAGGAAATTGGTTTAGATACAAGCTCTTGGACATTTTTTCCAAATGGCATTGATGAGGATTTTAAGCTTAAGACTAAAACTGCAACTAATAAAAAAGATTTTAAGACTATCTTGTACGCAGGAAACATTGGTGAAGGACAGGCTATTGAAGAGATACTGCCAAATGTTGCTAAAATCTTGGGAAGTAAGTATCAATTCAAGATTATAGGCGATGGCGGTAGAAGAAAAATCTTAGAAAAAAAAATTGCAGATGAAAATATTACAAATATTATCCTTTCAGATCCAATCGCAAGAGCCCAGCTAATTGATGAGTATGAAGACTCAGATGTTTTGTTTCTGCATCTTAACGACATTCCAGCATTTGAGAGAGTATTGCCTTCCAAATTATTTGAATATGCAGTTCAGTGTAAGCCAATAATTGGAGGTCTATCAGGCTACTCTAGAAACTTTGCAGAAAGTGAGATTCCTCATATGAATGTCTTTGATCCCTTAGATGTCAATAAATGCGCTATTCTGATAAGTGAATCAGACTCTATTAAAATAGAATTTGATTCAGTCAGAAAGTTTTATAAGAAATATAGCAGAGAAGTAATTATGGGAAAGTATACAGATTCAATATTGAGTCAGCAGACAACCGCTAATTAGGTGAAAGAGTGTTAATTAAAGTAGCTAATTTTCTAATCCTATCTTTGTATTTTTTAGTGCTTATAGTAGCTCTAGATGTTGGACCTTTTCAGCCAACACTTGCCACATTAATACTAGGGATTTTAGGTCTTGGGGTATTTCTAACAATTCTTTCTTCAATAGCTAAAAGCATAGATCTTGTCGATAAACCAGATGATCAGAGAAAAACTCATCTTGGGGCAATACCATTAATCGGAGGTCTAGCCATATTTATTTCTCTGATATATGGTGCAATATTACTTGGTATTAGTGACTTCTTTCGAGTTCTTTTAATTTCATTAATACCGCTGATTATTATCGGAATTCTTGACGATCTGAAAGGCATTTCTGTTATCCCAAAGCTCATTGTACAGGTCATAGCTAGCTGGATTGTTATTATTTTTACCGATGTTTATTTGAAAGATCTTGGAGATTTATTTGGACAAGGGGTAATTTATCTGAATGAGTTTGGCATCCCATTTACTATATTTTGTGTGGTTGGGATCTGTAATGCATTCAATATGCTTGATGGAAAAGATGGATTAACAGGTTCTGTATCACTTCTAGTATTTTTAGGTTTGATGATTCTTCTATTTCTCAATGATCTTGATTATCAATTAGGAATGATTCTAATTCCTACATTATTAGTCTTTCTTGCATTCAATATGAACTTATTTGGTATTAATCGCAAGGTCTTCTTGGGTGATCATGGAGCTCTTGGATTGGGACATCTGATTGCATGGAATTTGATATATTTTTCCCAAGAGGTAAGTGTCATGACCCCTGCGTCAACACTTTGGATAGTTTTTTACCCACTCACAGACACTCTTCTAACCTTCATAAGAAGACTCAGATCAGAAAGGTCTATATTTAAGCCTGATAGATATCATCTGCATTTTATTCTAACTGACAGAGGCCTATCTGATTTAAAAGTATATCTGATAATTATTGGCATAAGTTTAATAGGTGTAATCTTTGCCATTCTTTGTAATATTCTTTTCTTGGAAGAGTATTTGGTTTTCTATGTTTACCTTACATTTCTATTTTTCTTCTTTCTACTGACAAAAAAGAACAGATAATTATAATCTTCTAAGATGTGAATGGAATTCTTCTAGAATTCTATCATTTTGTGAAACTATGAAGCCATCTACAATGAAAGTTTCATTCAAGTTATATTTAATTCTATTCCCATTAAGATCTCTCATCTTGCACCCAGCATATTCAACTATGGCATGCCCTGCAGCAATATCCCATTCTGAAATCTGACCTAGCCTTAAATATGCATCTGCTTCGCCATTAGCTATTAGACAAAATTTTAATGAGCTACCAGCAAGTATGAGCTCATGATGCTTTATTTTTTTTATTATATCCATCTCTGGACCGCTATGAGATCTACTGCTTAAAATTCTAATATTACTCTTTAAATTCATATTTCCCATTAACCTTGTTTGCTGCTTATTTTCATTAATCACAAAAGAACCTAGTTTTTTGCTCCCCCAGTATGTTTTTCCAGTTGCAGGAATATTTATTACACCTAAGACAGGCACATTGTTTTTTATTAGGGCTATATTGACAGTAAATTCATTATTTCTATTTAAAAACTCTTTTGTTCCATCTAAAGGGTCTATCAACCAATATTCATCCCACTTTGATCTTATTTCTAAGGGTTCACTAGCTTCCTCCTCAGTAATAATTGGTAGTAATGGATTGATTTTCTTTAATTCTTTTACTATGTGATTGTTAGATTTAGTATCGGCTTCAGTTAAAGGAGATGAGTCATTCTTAAGACAGTATTTAAAGTTTTTTTGATTATAGATGCTCAAGATGATTTTACCTGCATCTTGAGAAATCTTTATTACATCGTTTACTAGCATAGGTTGTTCATTTAAAATGCTTATTTAACAAATTAGATATTTTAGTATAAATCCTTGAAATATATCACTTTTGTATAAAAAGATATAAAAATCAAAGAAAAAAACTTGCAATATACCACATGATTTAGAGAGAATAGATCCACAGGCGAACTCTCGCTTCTGAAAATCATGTTTATTTAATTTAAACCAAGTTTCTAATAAAAGTGAGTTAACTTATGGAAATTATACAAACTACAGATACTTCATTTGAAAATGATGTTTTGCAATCAGAGATACCAGTACTAGTAGATTTTTGGGCAGAGTGGTGCGGCCCTTGCAAAATGATAGGCCCAATCCTTGAAGAATTAGCAATTGAAATGGATGGAAAGATTAGAATTGTCAAGGTTGATGTAGATAGTAATAATCAAACTGCAATGAATTATTCAATTCGTAGCATTCCAACTTTACTTATTTTTAAAGAAGGATCCATAGAGGCGCAGCATATTGGGGCTGCATCAAAAGCACAATTAGAAACTTTCATCATCAATAATATATAAAAGAATATGCCATCAAATACAAGAAAACGAAAAAGAGGCTCTTCTCACAAAAAAGATTTTAGGGATAGAGCTGCAACATTCACATCTGAGGATGTAATATCAAAATCAGAATTAGAAGGAGATGATGTTCTCAGCTTGCCTGATCTTAGAACGAAATCTATAACTGAAATTCAACAAACTGCTGAAGTCATGGGTATTGAAAATATTTCTAGGGCTAGAAGACAAGATATTACATTTTCAATACTTAAAGCTCATGCGGCGGAAGATAAAAGAATTTTTGGCGAGGGTGTTCTTGAAATACTTCAAGATGGATTTGGTTTTCTGAGATCTGCTGATACTTCATATATAGCTGGCCCAGATGATGTTTACGTTTCCCCGACACAAATTAGAAAATTTAACCTAAGAACAGGAGATACAGTATCAGGTTCTGTTAGGCCCCCCAAAGACAATGAGCGATATTTCGCACTCCTTAAAGTCTCTGAAATAAATTTTGAGGACCCTGAAAATGTAAGAACAAAGGCTCTATTCGAGAATCTAACCCCATATTTCCCTGAGGAAAGGTTGAAACTCGAACAGGGCACAGGAAGTATTGAAGACCTCACAGCTAGAATTATTGACCTAGCATCACCTATAGGTATGGGTCAAAGAGGCTTGATTGTTTCGCCACCTAAAGCTGGTAAAACTATTCTATTACAAAATATAGCATCCTCAATAACTGCGAATTATCCTGATGTTCACTTAATTGTTTTGCTTATTGATGAAAGACCCGAAGAAGTGACAGATATGATCAGAACTGTCAGAGGCGAAGTTGTTTCAAGCACATTTGATGAGCCAGCATCAAGGCATGTTCAAGTTGCTGATATGGTTCTGGAAAAAGCTAAAAGACTTTCCGAACACAAGAAGGATGTTGTCATACTATTAGATTCAATCACCAGATTGGCAAGAGCATACAATACTGTTGCCCCTGCCTCAGGTAAAGTTTTAACAGGTGGTGTAGATGCAAATGCACTACAAAAGCCAAAACGTTTTTTTGGAGCAGCAAGAAATTTAGAAGAGGGCGGAAGTTTGACAATTATTGCTACCGCACTTGTAGAAACTGGATCAAGAATGGATGAGGTTATTTTCGAGGAATTTAAAGGTACCGGTAACATGGAAATAGCTCTTGATAGAAGAATTGCAGATAAACGAGTTTATCCCGCTGTTCATATCAATAAATCAGGCACAAGGCGTGAAGATTTGCTCATGGATCCAGAGGAGCTTCAAAAGATGTGGGTTCTGCGGAAAGTGGTTCATGATATGGATGAGATTGCAGCAGTTGAGTTCCTTCTGAATAAGATGAAAGATACAAAAACTAATAATGAGTTTTTTGAATCAATGAAGAAATAAAGTTTATTTCATCACCCTAAAGCCAATATCTTTTCTGTAGTACTTCCCATCCCAATCTAATTCATTAACAGCCGAGTAAACATTCTTATTAGACTGATTTAAGTCATCACCAAGTGCAGTTACGCATAAAACTCTGCCACCATTCGTAAGAACTTTTTCATTCTTTATGCGCGTACCTGAGTGAAATACTTTAATATCATCTTTTCCAACCAAGGAATCAAGACCAGAGATTACTTTTCCAGTTTCATACGATTCTGGATAACCATCACTTGACATTACAACTCCCATAGCCGATTTTTTATCCCATTCAATTTCGTAATTACCAATATCCCCAGAGAAGCAGGTTTGAATCATATCAATGAGATCTGATTTTAGTCTTAACATTATTGGTTGAGTCTCTGGGTCTCCAAATCTACAGTTATACTCCAGTACTCTTGGATTCAAATTAGAGTCAATCATAAGCCCAGCATATAGGAATCCTCTGAAACCAATTCCATCTTCAGAAAGACCTCTAATAGTTGGCTCGATGACCTCTTTTTTGATCATGATATCTAATTCATCATTAGCAAAGGGAACAGGTGAATATGCTCCCATTCCACCAGTATTGAGACCAATATCTCCTTCTCCTATAGTTTTATGATCCTGCGATGTTGCAAGTGGCAAGTATTCTGATCCATTTACCATCACAATGTAACTCAGTTCCTGGCCTCTTAGAAAATCCTCAATTATGATCTTCTTACTTGCGTCGCCAAACTTTGTTTGGCCAATGAATTGATCAATGGTTTTAAAAGCTGTCTCATAGTCTTCTACAATGACAACTCCCTTTCCAGCAGCCAGACCATCAGCCTTGATAACCAGTGGCAACTTATTTTCCTGAATGTATTTCTTGGCTTTATTTGCATTAGTGAAGCTCTCGTAGCCTGCCGTTGGGATGTTATGTCTTTTCATAAACGCTTTTGCAAAATCTTTTGAGCCCTCAAGCTGTGCTCCAAGTGATTCAGGGCCAAAACATTTGATCCCAAATTTTTTGAATTCGTCAGTAATGCCATTTACTAATGGGTCTTCTGGACCAACAATCACGAGATCAATATCTTCTTTTTTTGAGAAAGATATTAAAGCTTCAATATCAGAAGCACCGATATCTATATTCTCAGTTTTTGGCTCAAGTGAAGTGCCTGCATTGCCTGGTGCTACAAAGATTTTTTCTACAAGATCAGATTGTGAAGCTTTCCATGTGAAAGCATGCTCTCTTCCTCCGCTACCAACAATTAGAATATTTATCATGATTAATGCCTAAAATGCCTCATACGAGTCATGACCATAGCAATATTTTGTTTGTTTGATTCCTCAATG
>MDSW01112907.1_pt1 | contig 24377 bp, 34 predicted proteins | sample 811171 | NCBI WGS metagenome assembly MDSW01 (sample SAMN05326641, study PRJNA326480) | marine metagenome | isolation source: seawater | place: Atlantic Ocean: North West | collected 2012 | reverse complement strand
TGAAAACCATGTGTCCTAACCGATAGACGATGGGACCTAATTTTTTTGATTCTTAATAACAGAAATATCATCGATAATAAACTCCACATTTTTCTCCCCTTTCCACTCATTTAAACTCAATTTTCCCGCAACATTGAACATCTTTGACTTATTGTTCAATAAAAATTGACCTAAATCAGTATCAATTGAATTGAAAGATATAGCTTTAATTACAGTTCCGTCTTTACCTGATAGTAATGTTTTAATATGTTTTTCTCCCACAACTGATGATTTAATTATATTTAGATTTTCAAGTGTAAATTTTGGTTCGGGGTTTCCAGATCCAAATGGTGAAAGAATGTCAATTTTCTTGTAAAATTCAAAATTTATTGCCGAAGTTGTTATAAGTGAGTCTAAATATAAATTATTTTTTTTAGTATGTTTATTAATATCTTTCTCAAATCTTTTTAAAATAAAATTTTTAAATTCATTAATTTTATTTTCATAAATAGAGAAACCTCCGGCCATTTTATGACCACCACCTTTAATTAATATATTATTTTGAACAGCTGATAATATCACTGACCCTATATCAAAACTTGTTATTGATCTTGCTGATGCTTTTCCAATTCCATCCTTAAATGAAATTATAATTGTTGGTTTATTAAATTTTTCTTTTATACGAGCAGCTACTATTCCAATTATACCCTCATGCCAATTGTTTCCCGATAATATTAAGATGGGATCATTAATATTTTCACTAATTGAATTTAAAACAATATTTAACAGCTCATTTTCTATTTTTTTTCTTTCTGAATTAAATTGTTCAAGCTCAGAGGCTATTTTAAAAGTTTCTTTTGGATCCTTATTTAACAACAGATTAGCACCATGGGAGCATTTCCCAACCCTTCCTCCAGCATTTATTCTTGGTCCAATTACATATCCTAAAAGATAAGTTGACATACTTTTTTCTACTCTACAAATATCTAATAATGTTTTTATACCTAAATTTTTTTTTTTATTTAAAATTTTTAAGCCTTGTTTTACAATAGCTCGATTTAAACCTATAAGAGGAACAACATCGCAAATTGTTCCAAGTGATACTAAGTCTAAAAATTCTAATAAATTTGGTTCATTAATTTTATTTTTTATAAACCAATTAGAATTTCTTAAATTTGTATTTAATGACACCAATGTCATAAAACAAACACCAGCAGCACAAAGATAATTTAAATTAGAGTTATCATCAAAACGATTTGGGTTAATTACAGAATATGCCTTTGGGAGTTTAATTTCAGATTGATGGTGATCTAATACAATTACATCTACATTGTGATTATTTGCATAATCAATTGCTTCAAATGACATTGTTCCACAATCAACGGTTAAAATTAATGATATTTTTTTTTCAATTAATTTTTTAAAACTCTTAATTGACGGACCATAACCTTCGGATGTTCTATCAGGTATATAGATTTCAAATTTATGCTTTATTAAATCTAGATAGTTTCCAATTAAAGCTGTTGAAGTAGCACCATCAACATCATAATCGCCAAAGATACCAATTATTTCCTTTTCATTTATAGCTTTTATGATTCTTTCAATCGCTTTGTTCATATCTTTCATATCATTAGGATTAGCTATTGAGTGTTTAATAGAAGGTTTTAAAAAAGATTGTATATATTTTTTTTCTATATTTCGTATAGACAGAAGTTTTGCGGTTATTTCATCGATCAAATAATTTTCTTTTAAAAAATTAACATAATCATGATCATATTTTTTATAAATCCAGTTTTTTCCTAATAAAGATAGATTGTTCATTTATAATGAAAATTTTTTACTTTTTTAGATATCTTAAAATCTTTGTGAAGAGCAAATGTTGAAACCTCATATTTATCACCTAAATCTTTTACTCCTTCAACAATATTTCCATTTGTAATACCGCTCGCACAAAATATCACATCTCCTTTTACCATATCTTCAATGTTGTATTTTTTCTTAAAATCTGAAATTCCTAATTTTTTTGCTCTCTGCTTTTGATCTTCATCTAAAACTAATCTGGTTTGAATTTGCCCTCCCATACAAGATAAGGCGGCAGCGGCAAGCACTCCTTCAGGCCCTCCCCCAATTCCCATATATATATCGATGTTCGTAGATGGATCAGCCACTGAAATAGCTCCAGACACATCACCGTCAGTAATAAATTTGATATTTACTTTAAGTTTATCTAATGAGCTAACAATTTTATCATGCCGTGGTCTTTTTAAAACACATGCAGTTAACTGATCAATTTTCTTCTTTTTTGCCTCAGATAAAATCTTTATGTTAGTTTCAACACTATTATCTAAATCTAATAAATTATTAGGAAGATTTTGGCCTATAGCAATTTTTTCCATATAGGTATCGGGAGCTGAAAATAAGTTTCCTTTTTCACATACAGCTAACATTGAAAATGAATTTGGCAGATTCTTTGCTACAAAATTTGTTCCCTCTAAAGGGTCAAGCGCTATGTCAAGTTTTTGACCATTGTTTAAACCAACTTTTTCGCCAATGAAAAGCATGGGTGCTTCGTCCATTTCTCCCTCACCAATAACAACCTCACCTATCATTTCTATTGAATTTAATGCTTTTCTCATTCTGTCAACTGATCCTTGATCTGCTGCAATTTTATCTCCTTTACCAATAAAAGGAAACGCGCCAATGGCAGCTAGTTCGGTAGATTTTATAAATTTTTGAAGATAATCTTTATTTATAGACATTAGCCATTTTCAATTCTTAATAATTTTGGTTTTTGAATTATATAAGACTTTTTAGCTAAAGTTTTCAATGTTTTTTGAATATGATTATCTTTTGAACTGTGAGTAATTATTATAATTGAAGAGTTTTTTTTAAACTTATAAGGATTTTGTAAAACTCTTTTTATTGAAACTTTATTTTTTGAAAAAGTTTTAGTTATATCTGACAACACCCCATATTTATCTTTCACCTTTAATCTTATATAAGATGAGAAGAATAATTCTGATATTTTTCCACTTGAATATTTTTTTCTTTTCTTATTAGAAATTCCAAATGGAAATTTTATATTTCCTCTTATTATAGATGAAATGTCGGAAACTAATGCAGAAGTAGTTGCAGATGGTCCTGCACCCTCACCTTGAATAATATTTTTTCCAATCGGATTTCCATCGATAATAACAGCGTTTAAAACCCCATCTACACTTGCTATATAGGAATTTTTATTAACTAATGTGGGGTGAACTCTTTGGTATAACTTGTTGCTTTTAATTTCAGAGAATCCCAATAATTTAATTTTATAACCTAATTTATCAGCATTTGTAATATCTTCTCTATCTATATTTTTAATACCTTCAATATGAATATTTGAGTTTATGAAAGAATTAAAAGCTAAACATGATAAGATTTTTACTTTTGATGCAACATCTTCACCATTAAGATCAGATTTCGGGTTAGACTCTGCATACCCTAATTTTATTGCCCTATTTAAAGTATCGTTAAAAGAAGTTTTATCTTTATCCATGCTAGATAATATATAATTTGATGTTCCATTAAAAATGCCATTAAATCTATTAATTTTATTAGCAATTAAACCCTCTTTTATTGAACGAATTATTGGTACCCCACCGCAAACAGCTGCTTCATATTCTAAATTTACTTTATTATTTTCTGCAATTTTTGAAAGTTCATCTCCATATTTTGAAATTAAAGCTTTATTAGCTGTTATCACGTGTTTTTTATTTTTAAGAGCGGCAAATACCAAGTTTTTAGCAGCTCCATCTGATCCACCAATTAATTCTATTATAATATCAACATCCTTTTTAAAGACTATATCTTTATAGTTCTTAATCCACTGTTTGTTTTTAATCTTTATATTTCTTTTTTTATTTTTATTTCTTGCTGAAACATAGGAAATTTCAAAATTTGAACTATTTTTTGCACAAATATTTTTTTTGTTTTTATTTAAAAAATTATATAAGTATGAACCAATATTCCCTAATCCAACGATAGCGATTTTATAAATTTTTTTATTTTTCATTTATTCTCTAGAAGTTATATTTGGAAAATCTTTTTCATTACTTAATTTAATCAAATAATCTGTTATATTTTCAATATCACACTTTTTAAGTTTAAGACATATATCACTGAATTCAAAAGTATTGTTAATTTTTTTAGATTTGACTATATTTTTACTTATTTGATTGTCCTTTTTTCTCGGATTAATTTTTTCTATTTTTTTTTTGTTTTTGATTTCTTTTTTTTTTATTTTTATCTCTTCTTTAGAAAGTTTTTTCACGACTTTAACATTTTTGTTACGTTTTACCTTAATATTTTTTTTTTTTGAATTAAGATTTAAATCAATTAAATCATAAGTTAATTCTTCTTTATTTGAAATTATCTTTACTTCTAGAGTTAAATTTTCTTTAAAATATTGTTTTGCTTCAGATTTATTTATACATTCATGATCACCACATATTAAAACACTTTTTGGTTTCGCGCATGATGATAATACTAAAACAAACAATAATATAAATAATTTGTTCAATTCAAACCCCTTTGTTCATTATAATTAAAAATAATATTCATATTCTGAACTGCTTGGCCTGCAGCACCTTTTATCAAATTATCTATAGCTGATAAAATTAAAACCTTATTAGGATCTTGGGGTTGACAGATGGATATATGACAATAATTTGTATTAATTACATTTCCGGTTCCTAACGGGGAATTATGTTTATTAATTTTTATAAAGAAATTTTTTCTGTAAAATTTTTTCAATACATTAGTAATTGATTTAACACTAATATTTTTGTTTTTTTCAACATATATTGAAGATAAAATTCCTCTAAAAGTTGGTATTAAGTGTGGATTAAATATAAATTTAATTTTTTTATTTATAATTTTAAATTCTTGATAAAGTTCAGCTTCGTGTCTGTGTGAATTAACAGAATAAGCATAAGTTGAAAAATCAAAGTTTTTATAATTAAATTTTTTCTTATAGTTTTTTCCAGCACCAGAGTAACCTGATTTTGAGTCTATTATAATATTTCTTTCTTTTATAATTTTCTTTTTTAAAAGTGGTATTAATGGGATTTGAACTGATGTTGGGTAGCAACCTGGGTTTGAAATAATTCTAAATTTTTTTAGATTATCTTTTTTTAATTCGGATATAGAATAAATTGATTTTTTTATTAATTTTTTTGCTTTATGGACTTTACCGTAATATTTTCTAAATGTATTAAAATTCTTCAATCTAAAATCTGCCGATAAATCTACAAATTTAAGATGTTTGTATTTAAGATACAGTTTGTTAATTATTTTTTGCGCTTCACCGTTTGGTAGTGAAAGAAATAAAACATCTATTTGTTCCCAATTTACTTTTTTCAAATTACTAATTTTAGGTAATTTTTTTTTAATTCTTTTATCAAATGAATTTATCTTCTTACCAAGATTCTTTTGGGCACAAAGATACCTTATAATTACGTTAGGGTGATTTGATAAAATATTTATCAAATCAAGTCCTACAAAACCAGTTGCGCCAGCTATTGCCGCATGTATTCTATTTTTTACCATGCAAGTGTTATATCACTAATATAGAATTTTTAAATTTAAATGATCTATCTTTTAGAAAACTGAAAGCTTCTTCTTGCTTTTCTATGACCGTATTTTTTTCTCTCCACAACTCTTGAGTCTCTTGTAGTTAATTTGTCTTTTTTTAAATCTTTTTTAAGATTTGCGTCATGTGAAATTAAAGCTCTAGATATACCTAAAATAATCGCACCAGCTTGACCAGATAATCCTCCACCTGTAACAGAGCATTTTACATCGTAATTATTTAAAACGTTTGTAACTTCTAATGGTCTAGTAACGATTAACTGATGTACTGGTCTTTTAAAATAATCTATCATCAGCATTCCATTTACGTAAATTTTTCCAGATCCTTTTTTTACCCATACTTTAGCAATAGATTTTTTTCTTCGTCCAGTTGAATATTTACTATTTTTAAAATCAAGTTTAATTTTATTAGACTTATTTTTATTTTCAATATTTGTTTGAGACATTAATTACTTACTACGTTTTTTTTATTAATCTTTTTAAAATCGATTATTTTTGGATTTTGTTTTAAATGAGGATGCTCGTTTCCAACATAAATTTTTAATTTTGTAAGCTGTTTTTTTGCTAAAGGTCCACCCGGCAACATCCTTTTAACTGCTAATTTCAAAATTTCATGAGTTTTATTTTTTTCCTTAAGTGTTAGTGGACTGATTTGTTTAATACCACCAGGGTGCCCAGTATGTCTGTAGTATTTTTTATTTGTAAACTTTTTTCCTGTAAATTTAATTTTATCAATATTAGTTACCACAACAAAATCTCCGTTATCCATATGAGGGTTATATTGTGCTTTATTTTTACCTCTTAAAACTTTTGATATGAACGCAGCTAATCTACCCACGGCAGCATTCTCTGCGCTTATTAAATACCAATCTTGTTTTAATTCTTTTTTTTTAATAAATGGTGTCATATTAAATTACGGGATAACTACTAATAAAAAATGAAAATGTCAATTAATTTAAGAAAATTTATGATTTAAATTTAATACAGAAAAAACTAATACTATACTCGTAATTTGATGCATCGAAGCTAAATAAACATTAAGGCCGCTTACTAAGGTAAAAATACCAAGTAAGATTTGAATAATTATAATAGAAAATAAAATTAAGTAACTTAATAAGTGAGGTTTTTTATTTTTTAAGTAAAAATTATAACCAATTAATATTACTAAAAAAAATAATCCATAAGCCATTAGTCTATGAATGAATTGCACAAAACTTTGTTGATCAAATAAAGAAATAATACCATAATCTTTTAAATTTATATCATCAGGAAAAAAACTTAGATTCATTTTTGGCCACGTTTGGTAAACCATTCCAGCATCTAGTCCAGATACAAACGCACCTAATATGATTTGTAAAAAAACTATTATAAGAAGTAATTTTAACATCTTATTTTTTAGATTTAAGAATTGTTTATAATAGTTTTCAAAATTTAAATAATTCCAAAAAAGAATTGAGATTATAATGAAAGCTAGAAATAAATGTAAAGATAATCTATAATGACTTACCGTAACTTCGTTTATTAACCCACTCTCTACCATATACCACCCTATTATTCCTTGAAATACAATAAGAAAAAAAATGAAATAAAGTGTTATTAATACTTTTTTTTCAAATACTTTTTTATAAGTAAAGTAAATTAAAGGTAATAAAAAAAATAAACCAATTAACCTACCTAATAATCTATGAAAATATTCCCAATAGAATATTACTTTAAATTCATTAAGAGTCATATCGGGATATAATATTTTAAATTGTGGAATTGTTTTATATAAATTAAAATACTCATTCCAACTTTCTTCATTAAATGGAGGAAAAATTCCTTTAAATAATTCCCATTCAGTGATTGATAAACCAGAGTCAGTTAATCTAGTTAGGCCTCCGATTATTATCATAAAAAAAACAAGCGTGATTGAGCCTAATAACCAAATAGATACTATATTTTTATAATTTTTATTTATCAAATTCATAATTTATATATATAGTTAATGCTTATAATCACATATAATATTTATGTCGCGATGAAAAATTACAAACTATTAAAAATTAGAAAAAAACTGGACAAACTAGACGATAAATTTTTAACTTTAATTAAAAAAAGAACAAATCTTGTTAATGAGGTGCTTAAGACTAAGAAATATAAAAAAGAAATTGTAGATAAAAAAAGAATAAGAGCAATTTTATACAATATTCAAAAAAAATCTAAAAAAAAGAAAATTGATGTAAAAATAACTAAATCAATTTGGACGTCAATGATTAGAGCTTATATTCAATATGAGTTTAGAAATTTTAAAAAATAAATTACTTACTGTGAGGAGGTAATTTTTTTTCTACGAAAAATTCGTGTTTTCTAGTATTTGGATTATATTTTTTTATTTTTAGTTTTACTTTAGCTTTCTCGCCTTTTGTAGGTTTTTTTGCATAATATACAAATGCACTGTCAGGCTTACTTTCAGGAACCATTCGAACTTTTAAATGAGTTTTCTTAGCCATAATTTTTTATTTTTTTAATTTTATCTAAAATATTTTTAGATTTATTTTTTAAATTCTCTTTAAAATATTCATTTTCTATATTATTTTTAACCTTAACGTCAACTTTTTTCTTATTATTTAAATATTTTTTAGCTCCTTTTATCGTTAAACCTTTGTCTCTAATTAGGTATTTAATAAATTTAATTATTTCCACCTGTTTTTCATCATAAAATCTTCTATTGCCGTTCAATATTATTGGTTTAATAACTGAAAATTGTTTTTCCCAAAATCTAAGAATGTAATTCAAAGGCCTATTATTTTTATCTTTTAAATTTAGCAATTTAGATAATTCTGAAATATTTATCAATTTTTTATTCATTCTTTATACTTGATTTAAAATTTTACTCAAAGAAAGTGAGGATTTAAAATTAATTACTTTTCTCTTTGAAATAGAAAAAACCTCTTTAGTTTTTGGATTCCGTCCTATTCTTTTTTTTTTTTGTTTTACTACAAATTTGCCGAAATTAGTGATGTTTAATTTATTTTCTTTAAGCAAAATTTCAATCATGGCGTAAATGATATCATTTACAATTTTATTAATATTTTTTTTTGATGAGCCGATAATATTATGGAGATTATTTACTATAAATTTTCTATTAATGTTTTCTTCTTTATTTGGTTTCATTTAAATGGCTAAGATTATCCTTTATCTGACTCATTAAGCTACCCTTGACAATTTTATAACATAAATCTATTGAGTGATAAAATCCAATTGCATCAGTTGAGCCATGACTTTTCACTACTGGTCCATTTAATCCTAAAAAAATAGCACCATTAAATTTCCTTGGGTCTAATTTTTCTTTAAATTTTTTGAGACTAAAATAAGAGAAAACTATAGATAATTTTGATAATAAATTTTCTGTAAGTGATTTTTTGAGATTGTCCGTAATAAATTTAGCTGTACCCTCAGCAGTTTTAAGGGCAATGTTGCCAGTAAATCCATCTGTAACTATAACGTTGCTCGTTCCCTCTGTTATTTTATTTCCCTCAATATAACCGTTAAAGATAAAGTCACCATTTTTAGAGATTTGTTTTAATTGTTGAAAAGCCTTTTTAATTATCTCTGTTCCTTTAATCTCCTCTGAGCCAACATTTAACAGAGCAACTTTAGCTTTTTCATCTGCAAATAAAGATTTATAAAGTGCTGATCCCATTTCAGCAAATTCAATTAGATTTTTTTCTTCACATTCGATATTTGCACCTAAATCTAAAACAATATTCATGCCATTTTCATTTGGCCAAAGACCAGCTAATGCAGGTTTGCTTACACCATTTATTGTTTTAAGTATCATTCTTGAAATTACTAAAAGGACTCCTGTGTTACCAGCTGACAATGAAATATCACTCTCAGATTTCAATTGTGAATATACACAATTCCACATGCTACTATTTTTTGATGTTTTTACAGCAGTTAATGGTGTTTCATTATCTGAGACAATTGTTTCAGTGTGGAAAATATTAAATTTTTCTTTTGGAATATTATACTTTTTTAATTCAGCTTCAATTTGCTCTTTTTTTCCAAATATATTAAAAAAAAATCATCTTTTCCTTTATTTTTATCACAAAATAAAGAAATACCTTTAATGTTTTTAAAAGGAGCATTTTCTCCACCCATTGCATCTATAGCAATAGAAATTTTTTTATTCATGAATTTTTTAAATATCTAAAATCTTTTTTCCGTTATAGAAACCAGTTTTCAGATCTATATGATGAGAAAGCTTATATTCGCCAGATTTTTTATCTTCTATAACATTTAATCTTCTGGCTTTGTGATGAGATCTTCTCATGTTTCTTTTAGACACTGATGTTTTTCGTTTTGGTACAGCCATAATTAGTATTCAAATTTATCAATTTCTTTTATCATATTTTTATTAACTATATCAAAACAAAAATTATGATATTCTTTAAAATAAGAGGTTAGTTTCTCTTTAATTTCCTCATTTTCATCATTTTTGAATAGAAATTTGTATATTTCATTTATTTGAATAAGATTTTTATTTTTTTCATCAACAAATTTGATCAAAATGTCATGAAACATTCTATTGAATAATTTCATTTTTTTATTTACCGTTACATCTCCATGACCTAATTCACGTAAATTATTTTCTAAATTATGAAAAATATTATCATATATCTCTTGTGATATGTTCTTATATTCTTTTTTTTTATTTAAATTTTTTATTATTATTGATAAATGGGCAAATATTAACGTGACTCTATTTTCTAACTTATCATCCAATTTAATATCTTTGTAAAAAAAGATATTTCGTGATAATTTTACTAAATGATTAAATATATAATCATGTTCTTTATACTTAAAATTAAACATATTCGTTTTATTTCAATTTTATTATTACTGACTATATTATCTAATTGTCAATTGAAAGAGCCTATAAAAGGTCACGGTATAAATTTTCTTGAGAACAGGTCAAATAGTATTACATTGAAAAAAACAAATAAAAATGATGTTATTCGTTTAATAGGTATACCACATACAAAGTCTATTGATGATGAAAATTTATGGTTTTATTTTGATAGGAAAGTAAAACCAGGATCTATTATTAATTTTAAAGATCATCAATTAATTGAAAATAATGTTTTAGTAATTAAATTTGATAAATTTGGTATTGTTGAAAAAAAAGAATTTTATAACAAAAACGACATGATCAAGATAGCTTACACTGATAAAAAAACAAAAAATCCTGTATCTAGAGAAAGTTTCGTAACTAAATTTTTACAAAGTGTTAAACAAAAAATGTATGGTAAAAGAAAGTTTTAGTGAGCAATTACTGAAAGTAATAAAAGAGCTACTATATTAGTAATTTTAATCATGGGATTTACAGCTGGGCCTGCTGTATCCTTATAAGGATCTCCAACAGTATCACCGGTTACAGCTGCTTTATGAGCTTCAGAACCTTTTCCACCAAAATTTCCATCTTCAATATATTTTTTTGCATTATCCCAAGCTCCGCCACCAGCCGTCATTGATATAGCAACAAATAAACCAGTTACAATTACACCTAATAACATTGCTCCAACAGATGCTAGAGCTGCGACTTTACCTGCGATAAATAAAACTATTAAGTATAAAACTATTGGGGAAAGAACTGGTAATAGTGACGGAACAACCATTTCTTTTATTGCAGCCTTAGTCAATAAATCAACTAATTTTCCGTAATCTGGTTTCCTTTTTCCTTTCATAATACCAGGTATTTTTTTAAATTGTCTTCTTACCTCGATCACAACAGCTCCACCTGCTCTACCAACGGCTTGCATTCCCATAGATCCAAATAAATAAGGTAATAAACCACCTATTAATAAACCAATTACAACGTATGGATTTGATAAATCAAAACTTACCTCCAAGTTATATAGAGAAGAAGTTTTATCAGACGCGTAATATTTTATATCCTCAGTATAAGCAGCAAATAAAACTAAAGCGCCTAAGCCTGCTGATCCTATAGCATAACCTTTTGTTACTGCTTTTGTTGTGTTGCCAACTGCATCAAGTGCATCAGTTGTTTTTCTTACACTTTTTGGTAATTTTGACATTTCTGCAATACCACCTGCATTATCAGTAACTGGTCCATATGCATCTAGAGCTACCACCATACCAGTTAAAGCTAACATCGACGTTACAGCAATTGCGATACCAAATAAGCCTGCTAAATTGAATGTAGTTAATATACCAACTACTATTATAAGCGCTGGAATTGCTGTAGCTTCCATTGAAATAGCTAAACCCTGTATTACATTAGTACCGTGACCGGTTGTAGAAGATTGAGCAACACTTTTTACAGGTCTAAAATTAGTACCAGTATAATACTCTGTAATCCAAATAATTAATCCTGTTATAATTAATCCACTTAGAGCACAGAGGTATAAATCGAAACCATTAAAAGTTATATTTGAATAAGTATATGTATTTTCTAATCCTACAGCTGAATTAGTTAAAGGATATAAAATTAAAAGAGACAAAATTGATGTAGCTATGAAACCTTTATATAAAGCACCCATAATATTTTTGCTTTTACCTAACTTAACAAACCAAGTACCGATGATTGAAGTAATTATGCAAGAGCCTCCAATAGCTAATGGATAGACCATTAAGTTTTGATATTCTGGAAAAAAAATTGAAGCAAGAACCATAGTTGCAACTATAGTTACTGCATAAGTTTCAAAAAGATCTGCCGCCATTCCTGCGCAGTCACCAACATTGTCTCCTACATTATCAGCAATAACAGCAGGATTACGAGGATCATCTTCAGGTATACCAGCTTCAACTTTGCCCACTAAGTCAGCTCCAACATCTGCACCTTTTGTAAAAATTCCCCCACCAAGTCTAGCAAAAATTGATATTAAGGAAGCACCAAACCCTAATGCGACAAGTGCATTGATAATATCTCGATCATTAGAATTTAAATTTAATAAGACTAAATAATAAATAGATATAGCTAATAAGGCCAATCCGGCAACTAACAGACCTGTAACTGCACCAGATTTAAATGCAATATTTAAACCTGATTGAAGGCTCTGTCTTGATGCTTCAGCTGTTCTAACATTAGCTTTAACTGAAATTAACATACCTACATATCCCGCTACCCCAGATAGAGCTGCTCCAACAAAATAGCCAATTCCAACCGTAATGTTAAAAAAATAAGTAACAATAATTAAAACAAGTATTCCAACTACAGCTATAGTTTTATATTGTCTATTTAAGTATGCTTTTGCTCCAATTTGAATAGCGGAGGCAATATCTTTCATTTTCTCGTTTCCATCGCTAGAAGAAAGGATTTGACCAGACAAGAGATAACTATAAGCTACTGCTAAAATCCCAGAAAAAATAATTAAGTATAGAAGTTCTAAAGCTGAATTCATAATTTAAAGTGATAAATGCCAAAATATAATTAAAAAGGCAAGCTAAACTTTAAGTATTTAATTGCTTTTTTGTCATCAATTTTTCCTGATTAATTGAGATAATTTGTCTAAAATGGCATTTAAGTATTTGATTTGGGTTTTTTCCAAAAAAAACTGAGAAGTTTTTAAGTACTCGCTTATTATTACTTTTTTAGAATTATTGTGTTTATACATGAGTTCAAAAACAGCAGCAAAGATAATGATTTTTAGCAGTTTGTCAGTTCTTTTTAGATCAATATCATCTTTTAATTTGCTCTTAATTAATTCTTCAATATAGTCACTTCTTTCTAAAGTACCCTCAGTTACATCTTTAATGAATTTTTTATATTGGGATTTATTGTATATTATTTCTTCATCAGGATTCAAAATTTTTGAATATATTTTTTGAATTATTTTAACTCTAGGAGTTAAATTTCTACTTATATTCTTCATATTTTTAAGATTTTGATTAATGCTTCTGCGGCTTCTTTGCCTTTCTTAATTGATCTCTGTTCAGCTTGTTCCATTGTGAGACAGGTAATAAGAGCATTAGTTATCGGTTTCTTGTATGAAATTGAAATACTAATAATAGCATCAAAAGTGCTTTTGCAAATAAAATCAAAATGAGGCGTTTCACCTTTAATCACACATCCTAAAGCTAAAAATCCGTCATATTTTTTTATATTCTTAATTAATGCAAATGGAATTTCAAAAGTACCTGGAACAGTGATTATTGAAACTTTATGTTTGTAAGCGTTTAAAGATTTCTCAGCATCTTTAACAAGACTATTAGTAATATCTTTATAATAGTCTGAAGCAACAATTAAAATTTTTTTTTTCACTTTATTATTTTTTGTTTAATTATTTTTATATCATATCCGTCTAAGGCAATAATCTTCTTTTTTGACCTAGAAACTAGTATCATTCTCTTAATCTTTAAATCTTTTATTATTTGAGCCCCAATACCATAGTATCTGATAATATTACTCTTATATTCATCAAAAATCTCTTGCTTTAAAGTTTTCTGATCTTTTACAATTATTAATGCAAATTCATTAAATTTTGATAAATAATTTAATGAAACAGTTAATTTTTTTCCTTTAAAATTAAATGAATTATTTTTAAACTTTTGAGATAGTACCCTTACATGAACGGGTTTATTCTCTTTAAACTTTCCTTTTTTTATAACGTAATTTAGAGACCTATCCAGATTATTTTTATAAATCAAAAATTCATATTTTTTTTTATTGAAAATAAAAGTTTTTGATTTGACAAAATTAATTAATTTTTCATTTTTTAATCTAAATGATATCAAATCTTCAATGCTAGCGATTTTTAAATTATGTTTTTTTGAAAAAACTCTTAAATCTTTTAGTCTTGCCATTCGTCCATCTTGGTTCATCACTTCACATATCACTGAACTAGGATTTAATTTTGCTAATTTGGCTATATCTACCGATGCTTCTGTATGACCCGCTCTTTCTAATACTCCACCACTTCTGGCCACTAAGGGAAAAACATGTCCAGGTGATACAATATCTTTTTTTGATGTTTTTTTATTTATTGCAATTCTAATTGTCTTAGCTCTATCAAACGCAGAAATTCCTGTTGTAATTCCCTTTCTAGCTTCAATCGATATTGTAAATGCAGTTTGCATTCTTGCTTTATTAAGCGGAGACATCAGAGGTAATCCTAATTTATCTACTTTAGTTTTAGTAAGTGCTAAACAAATTAATCCTTTTCCATGAGTTGCCATAAAATTTATTATTTTTGAATTACATTTTGATGCAGGTATTACTAGATCACCTTCATTCTCACGATCCTTATCATCAACCAAAATAAACATTTTACCCTTTTTGGCTTCCATTAAAATTTCTTTGATAGGTGAAAAATTTTTATTACTCATTTGGCCTTGAGATCTAAAATATATTTTGAAAAAATATCAAATTCAATATTTAATAAATCTCCCTTTTTTGTATTCTGTAAATTCGTTAATTTTAAAGTATGAGGAATTATATTAATTTCAAAACTTTTCCTTTTTTTTTTTGAGATAGTTAATGATACACCATTAATGTGTATAGAAGCTTTTTCAACCAAGAGTCTCATAAATTTTTGGGAAATACTAATATCCAAAATCCATGTTCCATCAATTTTTTTAATTTTTATTAATTTGCCAACTGTATCAACATGTCCTTGGGTATAGTGACCTGATAATTCATCACCGTATTTTAATGATTTTTCTAAATTAATAACTTTATTAATTCTTATTTTTGAAAAATTTGAACGCTTAATAGTTTCTTTAGATAAATAAAAAAATAGAATTTTTTTTTTTATAGTCGTAAGAGTTAAACACACACCATCACATGAAATAGAAGAACCAATATTTTTTTTATTAATATTTAATTTTGATTTAATGCCTAGAATTATACTATTTTTATTCTTTTTTATATGTTTTACTATTCCTGTATTTTTTATAATTCCATTAAACATTATTTAATTTCTCCTTAAATAAACTATCGCCATATAAAAAAACGTTTTCTTTATTATTGAGTTTTACTTTTTTTAAATATTTCATTGTGCAATTGTTTTTTCCTTTTTTATTAAGTTTATAATTTGACCGGAAAATGTACAAATAATTAATAAATTTTTCTTTAATCATAAAACTAATAAATGTAAGACCAGTCTCTATAAATATACGTGAATAACCTTTTTTTTTCAAAATTTTTAAAATAGAAATAAATTCCTCTTTGTTATTTTTTCTTTTGATTGTAATTATTTTTGTATTATTGTTAATTCTAGATTTATAAAAGTTTTTATGTTTATTATTGTAGGTAAAAATAAAAATTCTTCTTTTTTTATTCATAATTTTAAATATTTGAAGATTTTTTTTTAATTTGGAGTTTCTGTCAATGATAATTAGGTCGGGAGATTTATTTTCCAATCCATTTATTCTGCAATTAAGAATTGGATCATCCTTATTTACAGTTGACGAAGTTGTTAAAAGACATTCATATTTTGTTCTTAAAAACTGTCCTATTATTCTTGACTGTGCGCTTGTTATCCATCTACGTTTTTTAAAAATAGTAAAAAAATCTTTTGAAATGGCAATTTTAGCATCGATTACAGGTAGTTTATTCATTTTAAAATTTATATAACTTTTATAAAAATTAACTGCTTTTTTTGTTAAATAGTTTTTTTTAACTTTTATTTTTTCTTTTTGGAGTATTAATTTTGCTTTTTTTCTTGTTCTAGGGTCAAAGTCGTCTAATGAGTAGAATACATTTTTTATTTTTTTTCTCACAATTATATTAGTGCAAGGTGGAGTTTTGCCATAATGAATGCAAGGCTCTAAAGTTACATAAAGATTGGAGTCTTTAAAATCAATTTCTTTATTTAGAGCATTAAATTCTGCATGCGGATAACCATTAATTGATGTATAGCCACTTGATAAAATACTACCGTTTTTTTCAACCACACACCCAACAGAGGGATTTTTATTTGTTGAACCCAAATTTATTTTAGCTTGCTCAAAAGCTAAATTAAAATAATCGATATGGTTTTGTTTTGTTTTATTTCTTTTTTGATTTGCCATCTAGTTCATCAATATAATTACCAAATTCACCAATTTCTTTAAAATTTGTATATACTGAGGCAAATCTTATATAAGCTATTTTATCAAGTTCTTTTAATTCATCCATAACCTTTTTTCCAATAACACTTGATTGAATTTCAGATTGTCCCATTTCTTCTAATTCTCTTGAAATTTTTGAAACAACTTTTTCTGTTGTGTCAGAGTCTATCGGTCTTTTTTTTAAAGCGGTAAAAAGTGATTTAGCTAATTTTTCTCTATCGAATGGCGTTCTTCTACCATTTTTTTTAATTACAGTTAATTCACGAAATTGAACACGTTCAAAAGTAGTAAATCTTTGGCCTCCACCACAAGTGCAAACTCTTCTTCTTCTAATTGCGGTTCCGTCTTCAGTAGGCCTGGAGTCCACAACTGATGTATCTTTTTCTCTACAAAAAGGACAAATCATAGAATAATTTTGTTATCCACTATATATAGGAAAATCTGAGCAGAGATCAACAACCTCTTTTTGAACTTCTTTTTCGATTTTTGTATTGTTATTTGGATTTTCTGAAAGTCCTTTAATTACCTTTGTAATTAAATTACCGACAATTTTAAATTCTTGAGATTTAAAACCTCTAGTAGTTGCTGCTGGTGTTCCTAAACGTATACCAGAAGTAATCATAGGACTTTGCGTATCAAAAGGAATACCATTTTTATTGCAAGTTATATTTGCTCTACCTAAACTTTCTTCAGCGTCTTTACCAGTAACTCCATACGGTCTCAGATCAACTAGCATTAAGTGAGTATCAGTGCCACCTGAAAAGATTTTAAAATTATTTTTGATAAGCGTTTCGCTTAAAATTTTTGCATTTGAAATTACATCTGAGGTATATTTCTTAAACTCATCACTCAATGCCTCTTTGAAACAAACTGCTTTAGCAGCAATAACATGCATCAAAGGACCACCTTGGAGACCTGGAAATACTGCACTGTTAAATTTTTTGTAAAGAACTTCATTATTGGTTAATATAATACCTCCTCTTGGTCCTCTCAAAACCTTATGTGTTGTTGATGTAACAACATCTGCATAATCTAATGGATTAGGATAAGCGCCGCCAGCCACTAAGCCAGAAAAATGTGCCATGTCGACTAACAGATAAGCATCAATTTTTTTACAAATATCTTTAAATCTTTTAAAGTCTATAATTCTTGAATATGCACTTCCTCCTGCTATGATTAATTTAGGTTTGTGTTCTAACGCTAACTTTTCAACATTTTCATAATCAATTAATCCGGTATCTTTTTTTACATCATAATGAACTGCGTTAAACCATTTTCCTGATTGAGCTGGTTTAGCACCGTGAGTTAAATGCCCACCAGAATTTAAACTCATACCTAGTATTGTGTCTCCTGGTTTAATTAAAGCTAAATATACTGCACCATTGGCCTGTGCACCTGAATGAGGTTGTACATTTGCATATTTACAATTGAAAAGTTTTTTTGCTCTTTCAATTGCTAAATTTTCAGAAATATCAACAAACTCACAGCCACCATAATATCTTTTGCCTGAATATCCCTCTGCGTATTTGTTTGTTAAAACTGAACCTTGTGCATCTAATACAGCTCTTGATACGATATTTTCCGATGCAATTAATTCAATATGATTTTTTTGTCTTACAAATTCTTTCGAGATTGAGTCAAATAACTCTTTATCAGAGTCTTTTAAGTCCTTTTCAAAAAAATTTTTAGGAGCTCTTTTAATTTTAGTTACCGTTGACATTTATATTTTTTTTATTCTCCTTTTGTGTCTACCACCTTCAAACTTAGTTTTCAAAAAAATAGAAACAATTTTTTTAATCTCTTTTTTTTTTGTAAGTCTTGAACCTAAACACAATATATTAGCATTATTATGCTGGCGAGACAATTGAGTTGATTTTGCATTGTATCCCACAGCAGCACGAATTCCTTTAGTTTTATTGGCAGAAATAGCCATTCCTGTGCCAGATCCACATACGAGAATGCCTATTTCACTTTTTTTTTTAGATATCCTGCTAGAAACTTTTTTTGCATAATCTGGGTAGTCTACAGATATTTTTTCAAAAGGCCCTAAGTCCGTGATTGAAATATTAGAATTAACAATAATTTCTTTTATGAATTCTTTAATCCCATATCCTGCGTGATCTGACGAAATACAAATTTTTTTAAAAATCGACTTCAATTATTTGAATCTATTTTCCAACATACAAGCAACAATGTGAATTCTATTTTGTTCGCCTCCATTGAAAAAATTATGATACCTTGTGTTGTTGGTTATCCAAACCTTTCCATCTGCCGGCATATGTTTAGCTACATCTTCAATAACCATTTTGCAGCCTGGGTTTGTAATAATTGGAATATGAAGTCTCGGTTCAGGATCTTTATGCCAACTTAATGTCGATCTTGGTTCTTTTAATAACAACCGAACTCTTCCCAATTTAAATTTAGAACTTAAAGCTTTATAAACTTCTTCAAAATAAGTATTTTTAAAATCGTTAGTCAGTTCAGTATATTTTGACTCATCAATTGGTTTGTCTCTTACTACTTCTTTTCCGGACTCGTCTGGTTTGGTCCAATATATACCTCTTACATTATGTCCTTGAATGGAACTTTCGTCTCCAGGAATTTGATTCATTGGGATTGCAGCAAAATTTGTAATTCCAAGAGTTTGGTATTTTGAATTTTTTAAAATTTTACCAAGATCAGCTCTTAGTTTAGAAATATCAAAAGATAGATCTGGTACTTGATAAAAATCTTCATAAGTTGCTGTATTGGACATAATTAACTATTAAATTAATTTGTTTATAAGGTATAATATAATATTTGTCGCATAAATAAAATTATTAATAAATTAAAAAATGAAGATTCTAGGGAAATATCCATCAACAAGATTGAGAAGAGTTCGCAATTCAGATTGGGTTAGAAGACTAATCGCTGAAAATAACCTTTCAAACGATGATTTGATTTTACCCATTTTTATAAGAGAGGGAAAAAATAAAATTGAAAATATTAATGGTATGCCTAATGTGCAAAGATATTCATTAGACAGGCTTTCTTCAATTTTAGATAAAGCTGAAAATTTTAAAATACCTATGATTGCCCTATTTCCATATACTCCAAATTCAAAAAAAAATAGTTCAGGATCTGAGGCTCTAAATGAAAACAATCTTGTCTGCAAAGCTATAAAATTAATTAAAAAAAAATATAAAAAATTTGGAATAATGACAGATGTTGCCTTAGATCCATATACGTCACATGGACATGATGGAGTTGTTGTTGATGGTAAAATTGATAATGATAAAACAATCAATATTTTAAAAGATCAAGCTTTATTACAAGCGCAAATGGGTTGTGACGTAATAGCACCTTCCGACATGATGGATGGAAGAATCGGCTTAATTCGTAAAACGTTAGATAAAAACAATTTTAATGAAACAAAAATTTTATCATATGCTGTTAAATACGCTTCAAATTTTTATGGACCTTTTAGAAATGCAGTAGGATCAAATAAATTACTTAGAGGCGATAAAAAAACTTATCAAATGGATTTTAAAAATAGCAATGAGGCATCTAGAGAGGTAGGCTTAGATATTAAAGAAGGTGCAGATTTTGTGATGGTAAAGCCGGGAATGCCTTATTTAGATATAATTAAAGAAATTAAAAATAATTTTAAAATACCTGTTTTTTCTTATCAAGTCTCTGGTGAATACAGCATGATCAAAAATGCAATTAAAAATGGTTTTTTAAATGAAGGTGCAATAATAGAAAGCTTAACCTCACTTAAAAGAGCAGGGTCAAGTGCAATAGTTACATATTTTGCATTAGAAGTCTGTAAAAATATTTTAAAATTTAAATAAAATATTTCTCTAATATGTTTCGTGATTTGGGAAAAAAAAGATTATTTGGAATAAAAAATTTATTTAATAATAGACTTCTAGTAAAGAATAATGATTTCAGTATAATCTCATTTGAGTAATCTTCGGGCAAAGTTTCGTTAATAATAAATTTTGGAATATTATAGAAAGTATTATCTATATTCACTGAAATAATATCTTGATTAATACTAGTTTTTTCCAAATTAAACCCAAATCCTAGTTCTTTAATCAAGTTCAATTCCCAAAAAATATAAATATATGGCCAATTTTCCATATTTAAATTTCCTATAAAATTATTTAAAGACTTATAAATATTTTTGTAAGACTGAGACTCTGGTAATAAAATATTAAGCAGCTCAGTTATAGATAAAAGAGTAAATGACCTTTTTTTATCATCAAAATATTTTGGAGAAATAGCCTCCATAATTTCAACTTTCAAATATCCAGATTTATTTGATTTAGTGGAATTATGTATTAAAAAAAGCTTATTGCCTACTTGTAGATAATTCTTAAGTTTTCTTGAAGTTCCTCCATATATAATTCCACTTATCTTACCATACTTGTAAGTGAAAAAATTTGCTATTGAAGCGTTTTCTCTAAATTTTCTTTTTTGAAGTAAAAAACCTTCATCTTCCCAATTCATATTTTTAATTCATCTAATAGTTTTTTAGCTGCATTTTGTTGAGCATTCTTTTTTGAACTTCCAGATGCAATCATTTTTTTTGAGTTTGGAATTTTAACAATTATTTTAAATATAGGCTTATGATGGGGTCCAGATTTTTTTTCTAAAGTATAGGTTGGTAAAATTTTAAATTTTTTCAAACAATATTCTTGAAGCTTCGTTTTAGAGTCTATAATAGTCTGATCAGATTTTTCTAATGAATCTTGCCAGTAATTTAAAATAAAATTTTCTGCATCTTTTAAAGATCCATCAACAAAAATAGCTCCAATAATTGCCTCAAGACAATCACCAGAAATTTTTTCATTTGCTTGATTGGTTTTTTGATAATTTTTACCAAGCAACATAAATTTTTTTAAATTTAATTTATTTGAAATTTCAGCGCATTTTTTTTTATTAACTAAATTTGCATATTTTTTATCAATGACACCCTCTTTTTCGTTTGGATATTTTAAAATGAGATTTTTCGATATAACTAATCCTAGCACTCTATCGCCTAAAAATTCTAACTTTTCATTATTAATTTCGTCATTAAAACTTTTATGTGTTAAAGATGTCTTTAATACTTTGCTTGAATTAAATTTATAATTAATTAAATTTTCTAATTCTGTTTTTAGATTTTTCTTCATAATCTTTTAAAGGTTCTTTTTACACGTAATGATTTTTTCCAATTCCAAAACTTAAGAAAACTGCCTTTTACAGTATCATTTGAAAAAAAAATAATCTGCGCCTTTCCGACAAGATTAAGTTTATTTACATAGCCAACTGAGTCAAGAAATCTACTGTCTTTTGAACAATCTCTGTTGTCACCTAAAAAAAATAAATGATTTGGAGGTACAATATATTTGTCTGAATTTTTTAATGTACCTAAATTATTATAAGTAGCTATATAACTTACGCCATTCGGTAAAGTTTCTTTATAAGCTTTTACTTGAAGTTCAAATTTACCACATCTAACACTAATATCCTTATTAATTTTCTCCCTTTTAATTTTTTTATCATTTAAAAAAATTTCTCCATTCTTAAATTGTATTTCATCACCTGGTAATCCTATAAGTCTTTTGATATAATCTGTTCTGTTGTCAGATGGAGTTTTAAAAACAACTAGATCTCCCCTTATTGGTTCTTTTTCAAATACTCTTTTATTATAAATGGGTGGGCTAAAAGGAAATGAGTGTTTACTAAAACCGTAAGTATATTTTGATACAAAAAGTCTATCACCAACAAGAAGAGTTGGCTCCATTGAAGATGAAGGTATATAAAAAGGTTGGAAAAATAACGACCTCAAAAATACTGCAATTATAAGAGCGTATGTTAAAGTTTTTAAATTATCTATTATGATATAAATTAAGTTTTCTCTTTTCATATTGAGATTGTTACAAATGCAACTGCATAATCTTTTTCATCTGCTATTGATAAGGATATTTTATAATTTTTCTTTTTAAATTTTTTCTCTACAATTTTTTTTGTTTTTGAGAGTAATTTTATAAATGGTTTTCCATTTTTTTCATTTAAGATAACTATTTCATTAAAACTTATTCCTCTAGATATACCTGTGCCTAACGCTTTTGAAAAAGCTTCTTTAGCAGCAAACCTTTTTGCAAAACAGTTAAATTTGTTGATACTTTTTTTGCATTTTAAAGTTTCATCTTTGTTAAATATTCTTGATAGAAATGATCTTTTTTTAAAAGAATTTTTAACTCTTTTTATTCTAACTATATCTGTCCCAACACCAAAAATTTTCATTATTTTAAAATTTTCTTAAATTCTTTAATAGTTTTTTCCAAACCGACAAAAATCGACTCCCCTACTAAAAAATGACCAATGTTAAATTCTTCAATATTTGGAATTTTTGATAAAATTTTCGCAGAGTCATACGTTAATCCATGACCTGCGTGCACCTCTAATCCTAATTCATTTCCTAAATCTACTGCTTTTTTTATTCTCATGAGTTCATTTTTATAATTTTTTTTCTCGTTAACCAAATTACAAAATTTACCAGTATGTAATTCTACACAATCTACATTCAAAAATTTTGAGTCTTTTACATCTTTCAAATTAGGTTCAATAAAAAGACTCACCCGTGATTTATTTTTTTTGAGTGTTACTATTAATTTTTTTAAAAAACTTCTTTTGTATTTAAGATTTAAACCCCCTTCAGTAGTTAATTCTTTTCTTTTTTCAGGAACAATACAAATAAATTTTGGTTTATTTCGAGTTGCAATTTTTAACATTTCACTTGTAGCAGCTATTTCAAGATTTAGCGGTATTCTTAATTTTGAACTAATGATTTTAAGATCTGTCTCCCTGATGTGTCGCCTATCTTCTCTTAGATGTATTGTTACTGAATTCGCTCCCCATTTTTGGGCTAACAAAGCTGCCCTCAATGGACTAGGGTAATTTTCACCCCTAGCATTTCTAACAGTTGCAACATGATCGATATTTACTCCTAGTCTTATTTTACTCATTAAAGATTTCTACTTCCAGGTTTCACTGCTTTGAGAACTAGTAGATCATTTGGTAAATCTTTTTTATCGTAGGTAGGAATATTTAATTCCACTTGAGAAACTATTTTTTCTTTAATAAGAGACTGTCCATTAGATCTATCTATAATGCATGCATATCCAACGACAGTACCTTTACTTTCATTAACTAATTTCGAACATTCTAAACTCGATTTGCCAGTTGTTATAACATCTTCGACAATGAGGACTTTTTGATCTTTTTTTATTGAAAAATCTCTTCTTAATTTAAATTTACCGTTTACACGCTCAGAAAATATGGTTTCTTTATTAAGTATTTTGCCTATTTCATAACCTACAAGTATGCCTCCCATTGCTGGAGAGAGAACAATATCAAATTCTTTAAACTCACTTTTAATTTTTTCTGAAAGAGACTGACATAATTTTATTGCTTTGTCAGGTTTGCTCATCAATTGAGCGCATTGAACATATTTTGGACTATGTAATCCTGAGGATAGTATAAAATGACCTTCAATTAGGGCATTAGCTTCTTTTAAAATTTTCAAAGATTCTTTGTAAGAAAGCATTTTTTTTGTTTTTGTGTCTAACTATTTTAAATTTATAATCTTTTTGCTTAATTTGACTTATCAAGTTTGTGAAATTTTTCAAATCTTTAATTTGTATATCAAAAGAAAATTGCAAGAATTCTTTGCTTCT
>MDSW01153152.1_pt1 | contig 24382 bp, 33 predicted proteins | sample 811171 | NCBI WGS metagenome assembly MDSW01 (sample SAMN05326641, study PRJNA326480) | marine metagenome | isolation source: seawater | place: Atlantic Ocean: North West | collected 2012 | reverse complement strand
TTTTGAAAGTCTTATTAACAGAAATATCATCGATAATAAACTCCACATTTGATTGCCCTCTCCATTCATTTAGGGATAATTTACCTGCAATATTAAATGATTTTTTATTTTTTTTGAGTAAATAAGCACACAGTTCATTATCTGCGGCGTTAAAAGCTATAGATTTAATAGTTGAGCCATCTTCACCAATCAAAACTGATTTTACATGTTTTTCTCCAACTATTTTGCCATTAATTGTATTTACATTTTCAATTACAAATCTTGGTTCTGGATTACCGGACCCGAAAGGAGATAATTGAGCAATTTTATTATAAAATTCTAAATTAACTGCTGAAGGTGAAATTACGCTATCAAGAAATAATGGTTTTTCACTAGTCAAATCTTGATTTAAATTTTTAAATTTTCTAATAACAAATTGTTTAAATTTTTCTAAATTTTCAATTTTTATTGAAAAACCACCAGCCATTTTATGACCACCTCCTTTTAAAATAATTTTTTCTTGTGAAGCAGCTATAATGACAGAACCAATATCAAAACCAACAATAGATCTTGCTGAACCTTTTCCAGTATTACCCTCTAAGGAAATCATTATTACAGGCTTATTAAATTTTTCTTTTAATCTGGCCGCTACTATACCAATTACTCCTTCATGCCAATCTTTTCCACTTATAATTATGACAGGGTCGTTGAATGAACTATTAATTTCATTAAGAATTTTCTGTAAAAGATTCTTTTCAAGCATTTGTCTTTGTTTATTAAATTGATCTAATTCAGAAGCTATTTGAAAAGCATCTTTAGGGTTTTTGTTTAATAGCAAATTTGCACCGTGAGAACATTTTCCAACTCTGCCCCCTGCGTTTATCCTAGGTCCTAATAAATACCCTAAATGGTAGCTTGAAGGATTTGCTTCAATTTTACAAATATTTAATAATGTTTTAAGGCCTAAATTTTTTTTTAATTTAATTATTTTTAAACCCTGTTTTACTATTGCTCTATTCAATCCTACTAAAGGAACTACATCGCAAACTGTTCCCAATGAAACTAAATCAAGATAGTTTAATAAATTTGGTTCTTGAAAATTATTTTTTTTAAACCAATTTAAAGATCTTAATTCTTTATTTAATGAAATTAAAAACATAAATGATACACCTGCAGCACACAAATATTCTAACTTTGATTTATCATCTATTCTATTAGGATTAACTATTGAAAAAGCACTAGGTAATTTAATTTCTGATTGATGATGATCAAGAACAATAACATCGACATAATTATTTTTTGCAAATTCTATTGCCTCAAAAGAAAGTGTTCCACAATCAACAGTAAAAATCAAATTTACTTTTTTATTAATTAATTTCTCGAAAGACTCAATTGAAGGGCCATAACCTTCTTTTTTTCTATCTGGAATATAAATTTCATAATCGATTTTTAATTCAGAGAAGTAATTTCCTAACAAAGCTGTAGAAGTAGCACCATCGACATCATAATCTCCAAATATTGCTATTTTTTCTTTATTTTTAATTGCCTCAATAGTTCTTAATGTTGATTTTTTCATATCAATTAGATCGTTCGGATTTGGCAAAAAATTTTTTATAGATGGATTTAAAAAACCATAAACATCTTTTCTATTAATTTTTCTAATTGATAAAAGTTTAGAGGTTATCTCATCTAAATAAAAATTTTCCTTTATAAAAGATAGGTCAGACTGATCGAATTTCTTTAAAATCCAATTTTTTCCACTTAGAGAAAGCGATTTCATTTATTATAAATGTTAATTACAGATTTTATGATATTTTTACTTTTATGTAATGCAAAAGTATTTACCTCGAATTCATTACCCAAATCTTTTACACCTGTAGCTAAATCACCAGAAGTTACACCTGTAGCACAAAATATTACATCACCTTTAACCATATCTTCGATGTTATATTTTTTAGTGAAATCTTTTATACCTAGTTTTTTTGCTCTGACTTTTCCCGATTCATCTAAAACTAATCGACCTTGTATTTGACCCCCATAACATGAAAGGGCTGCAGCAACTACTACACCTTCAGGAGCTCCTCCTGTGCTATAATATATGTCGTTAATTGGATTATTTCCAATAACACTTAAAGCTCCAGCGATATCACCATCAGTTATAAAATTTATTTTAACATTCATTCTTTCTAGATCTTTAATAATGTGTTCATGTCTTGGTCTTTTTAAAACACAAGCTTTCATATCCGAAATCTTTTTATTTTTTGCTTCTGCCAATAACTTAATATTTTTTTCTACTCCATTGTCTAAATCCATCAAATTTTTTGGAAGATTAGAACCAATTACAATTTTTTCCATATAGGTATCCGGCGCTGATAAAAAACCTCCTTTTTCTGAGATAGCTAAAACAGAAAAAGCGTTAGGTTCTCCATTTGCAGTAAATTTAGTGCCTTCGAGAGGGTCTACAGCTATGTCAAATTTTGGACCATTTAACGTTCCTAATTTTTCACCAATATATAACATTGGAGCTTCATCCATCTCACCCTCACCAATTACAACAGTGCCCTCCATATTGATCTTATTTAATTCTCTTCTCATTGGATCAACAGCTCCTTTATCAGCACCAATTTTATCTTTTTTACCAATAAACTTTGAGGCTCCAATTGCAGCTTTTTCTGTTACTTTAATAAATAAGTTTAAAAATTTTTTATCAATTGACATTAATTTTCATCAATTCTTATGAATTTTGGTTTTTTTCTAATATAATTTTTTTTAGCAATTTCTTTTAGGATTTTATTTAAAAATTTATCTTTAGATTTATGCGTTATAATAACGATAGATGATGATTTCTTATTTCTATCAGGATTTTGAACTAATCTTTTTATTGAAACTTTATTTTTTGAAAAAACATTTGTAATATTTGATAAAACACCCGGTTTATCAATCACCTCTAAGCGCAAATATCCAGAAAAAACTCTTTCTTCAATATTTGAAAATTTTAATTTTTTCCTTTCACTACTTGATAATGAAAAAGGGAATTTGATATTACCTCTTAATATTGACGATATATCAGATATCAATGCAGACGTTGTTGCAGCAGGACCAGCACCTTCTCCTTGTATAGTACTTTGTCCCACAGGTTTACCATCTACTATAACAGCATTTAAAACACCATCAATACTTGCTACGAAAGAGTCTTTTTTAATTAAAGTCGGATGAACTCTTTGATATATTCTATTATTTAATAATTCTGCAAAACCTAATAGTTTTATCTTATAACCAAGTTTATTAGCATTATCTATATCTGTTTTTTCTATATCTTTTATTCCTTCAACAAAGATATTATTATTTAAAAAAGAATTAAAACATAATGATGATAAAATTTTAAGTTTAGAAGCAACATCTTCACCATTTAAGTCAGCTGTAGGATTAGTTTCGGCGTATCCTAATTTTTTAGCGTTACGTAAAACTTCTTCAAAGCTACTATTATGTTTATCCATTGAGGATAAGATAAAATTAGATGTGCCATTAAAAATTCCATATATTTTTGAAATTTTATTAGCGATCAATCCTTCCTTCAAAGATCTTATAATTGGAACTCCTCCACAAACAGATGCTTCAAATTCCAAATTAACTTTATTTTTTTCAGCAATCTTTGCTAATTGATCACCGTATTTTGCTATCAAGGCTTTGTTTGCTGTAACTACATGTTTTTTATTTTTCAACGCGTTAAAAACTAATTTTTTTGCAGCACCTTCTGCTCCACCAATTAATTCAACTATTAAATCTACATCTGATAGTTTGGTAGAATCTAGATAATTATTTAACCACTGACCTTTCTTGATTTTGATATTTCTTTTTCTTTTTTTATTTTTTGCAGAAACATATTTTATTACCGGTAAACAGTTATTTTTTTCTCTTAAAAAATTTTTGTTATCATTTAAATATTTAAATAAGTAGCTACCAATATTTCCAAGTCCAATTATTGCTATATTAATTTTTTTCATTTTCAAATTATTGTCTTGTAGTTATATCTGGAAAACTTTTATTTTTTCCTTGATCTAATAAATATTTAGATATTTTATCAATACTACATTCTTCTAATATTGTACAAACGTCAACCAGCTCTTTTTTTTTCTTATTCACATTAATTTGATCAGTTTTGTTATTTGAGATCATTTCTTTCGTTTTTTGCTGACTTTTGTTTTTGATTTTTTGATTTTTAACAATATTTTTTTTAGCAACCTTCCGCTCTTTTTCTTTCGTTCTTATTTTCTTTTTAATTTCAACAATCTCTTTATTTGATAAAGATTTCAAATTGTTAGACGTCTTTTTTTTTGCATATATATTTATTTTTTTTTTTACCAGACTCATCTTTTCTTAAGTTCAATTCAACTAAATCTACTTCTTCTTCAATTTTTCTATCTATTATCTTAACCTCAATGGAAAGATTTTCCTCAAAATACTGTTTTGCTTCAGTTTTATTGATACATACATGATCTCCACAAATCAAAACTGTTTTTGGATTATTACAATTAGATAAAAATATAAATACTAATAAAAATATTATTCTCATTTTAGTCCTAAATGCTCTGGAAAACTATACATGAGATTCATATTTTGTATTGCTTGTCCTGATGCTCCTTTTACTAAATTATCAATAGCTGAAAATATTATTAATTTATCTTTTAATCTCGTTTCACAAATAGATATTTCGCAATTATTTGTATTCAAAACATTTCCAGAACCTAATTGAGAATTTACTTTCAAAATTTTTATAAATTTTGCACCACTATAATATTTTAAAAGTGCTGATCTAATTAATTTGGCTGATTTTTTTCTTTTTGTGTTTATATAGATTGAGGATAAAATTCCTCTGAATGTAGGTAATAAATGAGGATTGAATGAAAAATTTATTTTTTTTCTTGTGTATTTAAATAACTCCTGATCGATTTCACATACATGTCTATGTATTTTAGTACTATAAGCAAAAGTTGATTTATATAAATTTTTGTGGGAAAATTTCTCTTCTAAATTTTTACCTGCTCCCGAATAACCAGATTTTGAGTCTATAGTAATATCGTTTGTTTTTATTAAATTTTTTTTAATCAAAGGTATTAATGGAATTTGAATAGATGTAGGGTAACATCCTGGGTTAGAAATTATTCTAAATTTTTTTATTTTATTTCTACTTAATTCGGGTATTGAATATAAAGAATTTTTAATTAAGTCTTTTGCATTATGTTTAGATTTATAATTTTTTTCATAAATCTTATAATTATCTATTCTAAAATCAGCTGATAAATCAATAAATTTTATATGTGTATTTTTTAAATAATTTTTCTTTATTATTTTTTGAGCTTCTCCATTTGGTGTTGATAAAAATACTAAATCTAATTCATTCCATTTAATACTGTTTATAGATGAAATTTTTGGTAATTTTTTTTTAATTCTTTTATCAAATAGCTTAATATTTTTTCCAAGGTTTTTAGTAGCACATAAATTTAAAATTTTAACTCTTGGATGTTTTGATAACATTAAAGTTAGTTCTAGGCCTGTGTATCCTGTCGCTCCTATAATAGCTATTTTAATTTTGTTGTTCTTAGACATACTGTCTTATATCACCGTCTTTAAAAATAATAAATTTAAATGGTTATCTCTTAGAAAATTGAAAGCTTCTTCTTGCTTTTCTATGACCGTATTTTTTACGTTCAACAACTCTTGAGTCTCTTGTGGTAAGTTTGTCTTTTTTCAAATTTTTTTTAAGGTTCTCATCGTGTGAAATTAGTGCTTTTGAAATTCCTAATATTATTGCTCCAGCTTGACCAGATAGACCACCACCTTTTACTGAACACTTCACATCATAGTTTTTAGAAACTTGAGAAATTTCTAAGGGCCTAGTGACAATAATTTGGTGAACAGGTCTTTTAAAGTAATCGCTCATTTTTAAACCATTCACGTGTATATTCCCAGATCCTTTTTTAACCCAAACTTTTGCTATAGATTTTTTTCTTCTTCCAGTAGCATATTTACTGTCTTTAAAATCTAATTTAATTTTTTTAAGTTTAATTGGTGTTTGAGAAGTAGTTTCCATTATTTAATTAAGTTTTTTCTGTTTAATTTTTCAAATTCGATAATTTTTGGTTTTTGCATTTCATGTGGATGCTTTTCACCACTATAAATTTTAAGTTTAGTAAGTTGTTTTTTCGCTAAGGGTCCTCCAGGTAACATTCTTTTTACGGCTAATTTTAAAATCTCCTCAGTTTTGTTTCTCTCTTTTAAAGATGAAGGTGAAGATTCTTTAATTCCTCCTGGATGTCCAGTATGTCTAAAATATTTTTTATTAAAAAATTTTTTTCCAGTAAATTTTATTTTGTTAATATTTGTTACAATTACAAAGTCCCCATTATCAATATGTGGGTTATATGTAGGTTTATTTTTACCTCTTAAAACTTTTGATATATGTGCTGCTAATCTACCAACAGCAATATTTTGAGCGTTAATTATATACCAATTTTTTTTGATATCTTTCTTTTTTATAAACGGTGTCATGATAATGGGCGATAAATACAAAGAAAGTGTATTAAAGTCAATTTATTTAGCTGCTAAATAATACAGATTTAATGCGCTAATTATTAGTAACACACTTGTTATTTGGTGTGCTGATGCCAAATAAATATTAAGTCCACTTACAAGTGTAAGGATACCCAAAAAAACTTGTAAAAATAAAAAAATCAATAAAATATTCAAAGTAGAATAAAGTTTAGATATTTTTCTCTTAAAAATAAAAATTGATAAAATTAAAATATACAAAAATATCAAATAAGCTAAATTTCTATGATAAAATTGAACTAATGAGTGATTATTAAATTCAAATAAATTCTTTATACTACTAATATATAAATCGTTTGGTAAATATGTATCTCCCATTAGAGGCCAAGTTTGATAAATCCTTCCTGCATCTAAACCAGAAACAAAAGCACCCATTATTATTTGAATTAGAAGAATTAAAATTAACAATTGAAAAGGCAAATTATTTTTTGAAATTTTGAAAAATATTTTTCTTTCTGACTGAAAATTTTTTAGCAGCCAATAAATAGATGAAATAATAATTATGGCTGTTGATAAATGAATTGATAATCTGTAATGACTTACTGTAATATCATTTACTAAACCACTTTTTACCATAAACCATCCAATGACACCTTGTAAAATTATTAATAACAAAATTATATAACACGTATTTAAATATTCATTTTTAATTTTTTTTGTGAAATAAAAAAAGATTAATGGTAACAAAAAAAACAAGCCAATAATTCTTGCCAATATTCTATGAAAATATTCCCAATAAAATATAATTTTAAATTCACTCATACTCATATTTGAATTCAATATTTGATATTGAGGAATTTGTTTATATAAAGAAAAATATTTGTTCCAACTCTGCTCACTTAGTGGTGGTAAAATTCCAGTAAATAATTCCCATTCAGTAATAGAAAGTCCAGAATTTGTTAATCTAGTCAACCCACCGACAATAATAATAAAAAAGACTAAAATTAATGAAATACTTAACCAATATTCAAACAACGAATTTATTTTTTTCTCTTTAGGAAACATTAACTGTAATATATATTTAATTATATAATCTCAAATTTTTTAAATTGTCGCTATGGTAAACAAAAATATACTAAAAATTAGAAAAAAATTAGATAAATTAGATAACGATCTACTTAAAATCATAAAGAAAAGAACTAAATTAGTTGATTTAGTAATTCTTAATAAAAAATTTAAAAAAGATATAGTTGATAAGAAAAGAATTTCGATAATTTTGAAGAATATAAATACTAAATCAAAAAATAAAAAGATTGATCCAATTATTACACGTAGAATCTGGAAAACTATGATCAAAGCTTTTATTGATTATGAGTACAGAAACTTTGGAAAGAAATAATTACTTGCTGTGAGGTGGAAGTTTTTTTTCAACAAAAAATTCGTGTTTTCTAGTATTAGGATTATATTTCTTTAATTTAAGCTTATCTTTGGCTTTCTCACCCTTTGTAGGTTTTTTAGCATAATAAATAAATTTACTATCTGGATTACTCTCTGGAACCATTCGAACTTTAAGATGAGTTTTTTTTGCCATAAATTTTTATTCTTTCTATTTTGTTTAAAATTGATTTAGCTTTTTTTTTAAAAGTCTTTTTATAATAATCTGCTTTTAAACTATGATTATTAAGATCGTCAAGTTTATTTATCTTTAAATTTAATAATTCTTTTACACCAGAGATAGTCATTCCCTTATTTTTAAGTAAGAATTTAATCATTTTGAATATTTCTACTTGTTTTGAAGTGTAGTGCCTTCTATTATTAATTTTTAATGGCTTAATTTGCTTAAATTGACTCTCCCAATACCTAATCGTGTGATTTAAAGTTAATTCAGGAGAAAGATCATCTTTGTTAAGTATTTTAGATAATTCAGTGATAGAAACTAACTTATCCATTAAATTTTTCCAATTCATCTGTAATATTTTGGGATGGGGTAAAACTAATTGACTTTCTCGCTGATATTTTAAATTCTTCTTTTGTTTTGGGATTTCGTCCTATTCTCTCATTTTTATTGATTAATTTAAAAGTTCCAATATTTTTCAGATTGAAATTTCCTCCTTTTATATTTTGAGAAATTATTTCAATTAAATCATTGACTAATTTTTTTGAATAGTTAACAGAGAAACCAGTCTCACTACTTAAGTTTTTTGACAAATCAATTTTTTTTATTTTTTTTTCAAACACTTTTTGAATGTTTTAAATTTTTTCTTATTTGAGACATTAAATTACCTTTTACAATTTTATAACATAAATCAATGGAATAATAAAAACCAATTGAGTCTATACCCCCATGACTTTTAACAACTGGACCATTCAAACCTAAAAATATTGCACCATTATATTTTCTAGGATCAAGTTTTTCTTTAAATTTTTTAAGTGAGAAATAAGAAAAAATCAGAGATAATTTTGTTATAAAGTTTTTTGTTAAAGATTGTTTTAAATTTTTTGTTATAAACCTAGCCGTTCCTTCTGCAGTTTTTAATGCTATATTTCCAGTAAATCCGTCAGTAACAATTACATTAGAATTTCCTGCCATTATATTGTTTCCTTCTATGTATCCATTATAAATAAAATTTTCTTCACTTGATAAGTCACGTAACTTTTTTGAAGCAGTTTTTAACATTTCTGTACCTTTAATTTCCTCAGATCCAACATTTAAAAGAGCAACTTTAGGTTTATCGTTTGGAAATAAAGATTTATAGAGTGCTGAACCAAGTTCAGCAAAATCAACTAAATTTTGATCATTACATTCAATGTTTGCTCCAAGGTCTAAAACAACGTTCATGCCATTTTGGTTTGGCCATAAACCTGCTAATGCTGGTTTACTCAACTCACTCATCATTTTTAAAATCATTCTTGATATAACCAACAAAACTCCAGTATTTCCAGCAGATAGACTTATATCGGATTTTCCTTCAAGTTGATGTTGAATACAATTCCACATACTTGTATTTTTTGAATTTTTGACTGCAGTCAAAGGTGTCTCTTCGTCTGAAACAACAGTGGTAGAATTAATTATATTGATCGATTGTGATTGAATATTATATTTATTTAACAATTCTTTTATAATATCTTCTTTACCAAATATATTTAAAATAAAATCATTAGAAGATTTATTTTTATCTAAAAATATCTTTATACCCTCAATTGTTTTATCCGGAGAATTATCCCCGCCCATTGCATCTATCGCAATAGAAATTTTTTTTGACATAATTAATAATTAAATATCTAAAATTTTTTTTCCGTTGTAGAAACCGGACTTAAGATCAACATGATGTGAAAGTTTGTACTCACCGCTTTTTTTATCCTCAACCACATTAACAGATGAAAGCTTTTGGTGAGATCTTCTCATTTTTTTTCTTGAAGTAGATGTTTTTCTTTTTGGAACAGCCATAATTATTTATTAAATTTTAAAACATCTTTTACCATGTTTTTAAGAGATAATTCAAAGCAAAATTTATAAAAATTCAATAAATAAGTTTCAAATTTTTGAAATTCTTCACTTTTAGGGTCATTAAACTTATTAAAATACTTAAAAATTAGCTTTGAATTGATTTTAAAATCAGTGCCAGCTTTTTCATTTATTTCAATTTTAAGCAATATATCGTACAAAATCTTGTTCAAATTTTTCATTTTTGTATTTACAGCAACGTCTCCAAATCCAAGTTCTCTTAAATTGTTTTCGAGACTTCTAAATAAATTATCATAGGAGTCTTGATCAAAAATTTCACCTTTTTTTTTATATATGATCATCATTATTGAAAAGTGAATAAATATTAAATTTATACGTGTTTCAAACGTATCGGGTAATTTTAAATCTTTGTAAAAAAAAATATTTCTAGATAACGATAGTAATGTATTGTACAAGTCGTTTGTATGCTTTGTAAATTTAAAAATCATAAAGTTATAAGTTCTCTTTTATTTTTTGTTATTTTAATTGGTTGTCAATTTCAAGAGTCAATTAAAACACATGGTATTGTTTATTTAGAAAATAGATCAAAAATGTTAAATATTAAACAATCTAATAAAAACGATGTTATTAAGGCTATCGGTCAACCGCAAATAAAAAGTTACGATAATGATGATATGTGGATTTATGTAGAAAGGGTACTTACTAAAGGGAGTATTCATAGATTAGGTAAAAATGTTTTAAAAGAAAATAATATTTTAGCATTAAGATTCGATAAATATGGAATCTTAACAGAAAAAAAATTATTTCAGAAAGATGAAATTAATAATATAGATTTTTCCAAAAAAATAACTGAAAATGAAATTACTAAAAAGAGTTTCGTTGCCTCATTCCTGGAAAGTGTAAGACAAAAAATGTACCAAGGAAGAAAATAAATTTATTTAATGAGCTATTATTGCTAAAAGCAGTAATGCAACAATATTTGTAATTTTTATCATTGGATTTACAGCAGGACCAGCTGTATCTTTATAAGGATCTCCTACTGTGTCACCAGTTACTGCAGATTTGTGTGCATCTGATCCCTTTCCTCCAAAATTTCCATCCTCAATATATTTTTTTGCATTATCCCAAGCACCGCCACCTGCAGTCATTGATACTGCAACAAACAAACCTGTTATAATCACTCCTAATAGCATGGCACCTAATGATGATAATGCGGCTTCTATTCCTGCAATTTGTAAAATTACAAAGTAAAGAATAATTGGAGATAAAACTGGTAGAAGTGACGGAATGATCATTTCTTTTATTGCTGCTTTTGTTAATAAATCAACTAATCTTCCGTAATCAGGTTTTCTTTTACCTTTCATAATACCAGGTATTTTTTTAAATTGTCTTCTAACTTCTATTACAACAGCACCACCTGCTCTTCCAACCGCTTGCATACCCATTGAGCCAAATAAATAAGGAAGCATCCCCCCAATTAATAAACCCGCAACAACAAATGGGTTTGATAAATCAAAAGTTACATCTACACCCTCCAATACAGAACCTTTTACTGTAGAAAAATATTTAATATCCTCAGTGTAAGCTGCAAATAATACTAAGGCTCCTAAACCTGCAGAACCTATTGCATAACCTTTTGTTACGGCCTTAGTTGTATTTCCTACAGCGTCTAAAGCGTCTGTAGTTTTTCTTACGTTCTTAGGAAGTTTAGACATTTCCGCGATACCTCCAGCGTTATCAGTAACTGGACCATACGCATCTAATGCTACTACCATACCAGTAAGTGCCAACATAGATGTAACAGCTATAGCAATACCAAATAACCCAGCAAGACTATTTGTGTATAAAATACCTGCAACTATAATAAGTGCTGGAATAGCTGTAGCCTCCATCGAAATGGCTAATCCTTGAATAACATTAGTTCCATGTCCAGTGGTCGATGACTTTGCAACTGTTTTTACTGGTCTATAATTTGTACCGGTATAGTATTCTGTAACCCAAATTAACAATCCTGTAATTACAAATCCTACAACACCACAAATATATAAGTCTAAGCCAGTAAAAATTGCACCAGCATTATTATTATAAGTGCTATTAATACCAACTATAGAATTAGTAACTGGGTACATAATTATTAAAGATGTAATTGCTGTTACAATGAAACCTTTATACAAAGCGCCCATGATATTTTTACTTTTACCCAGCTTTACAAACCAAGTTCCTATTATAGATGTAATAATACAGGCTCCACCTATTGCTAATGGATAAATCATTAAATTAAAATCCTGTGGAGAAAAAATTGAGGCTAATACCATTGTAGCAACAATAGTAACAGCGTAAGTTTCAAATAAATCTGCAGCCATACCGGCACAATCTCCAACATTATCTCCAACATTATCTGCAATTACCGCAGGATTTCTAGGATCATCTTCAGGGATACCTGCCTCTACTTTTCCAACTAAATCTGCTCCTACATCTGCTCCTTTTGTAAATATTCCACCACCAAGTCTAGCAAATATTGAGATCAGTGAAGCACCAAATCCTAAGGCTACTAATGCATTTATAATTTCTCTGTTATCTATATTTAAATTTATTAAAACTATATAATAGAAAGTAATTGCTAACAAAGCTAAACCCGCAACTAGTAAACCGGTTATTGCTCCAGACTTAAATGCTATTGTTAAGCCTGATTGTAAACTCTGACGAGCTGCTTCAGCCGTACGTACGTTTGCTTTGACTGAAATAAGCATTCCTACATAACCTGCAACTCCCGATAAAAAAGCACCAATAAAATATCCAATACCAACTAAATAACTAAAAAAATAAGTTACAATTGCTAAAACTAAAATTCCCACAATAGCAATAGTTTTATATTGTCTGTTAAGATATGCCTTTGCGCCAATTTGAATTGCCTCTGCAATTTCCTGCATTCTTGAATTTCCAGCACTAGATGAAATTATTTGACCAGAGAGCAGATAACTATAAGCTACAGCTAGAACACCAATAAAAGCGATCAAATAAAGTAATTCTAAATAATTTGCCATGATTTAAAGCGCATAAATGCCAAATTAATATAAGAAACGCAAGCTAAACTTAAACAAATAACAATTTTTATTCATCTTTTCTCAATTCTTTAGCTATTTTATCTAGTATTGCGTTTAAATAACCGGTTTGAATTTTCTCTAGGAAATGTTCAGAAGCTAATAAATATTCATTAATAATCACTTTTTTAGGAGTTCCATGTTTAAACATAAGTTCAAAAATAGCAGCAAATAGTATTATTTTAAGTAATTTATCAGTTTTTGTTAAATCAATATCCTTTGATAAAAAAATATTTATTTTTTGCTCGATCAAATCTGATCTTTCAAGAGTACCTGATACTACATCTTTAATAAATTTTCTATACTGACTTTTCGGATATTCTATTAATGCATCTGGATTCATCAATGAATTATAAAGTTTTTGGATTACTTTAATTCTAGGTGAAGTGTTTTTAGATATGTTTGGTTCCATTTTTTAAAATTGAAATCATAGCGTTAGCTGCCTCAGATCCTTTATTAGGTTTTTTACTAATAGATAGCTTGCTCCTATTTATAGCTTGTCTTAAATTAAAAACTGTGATGATACCGTTGCATATAGGTTTGTTAAATGCGATAGATATATTTAACAAAGCATTAAAAGTTGATAAACAAATCAAATCAAAGTGGGGAGTTTGTCCTTTTATCACACAGCCTAGTGCTATGAAGCCATCGAATTTATTAATATTTTTTCTTATTGCAATCGGGATTTCATAAATACCTGGCACATCTATAATACTTAATTTAAATTTGCTGTTATAAAACCTTTTTTTTGCACCTAAAACTAAATTTCTAGAAATATTTTTATAATAATTTGAATTTATAATTAGAATTTTTTTCATTTAATAATTATTTGTTTTTTTATTTTTAAACCAAAGCCTTCTAGCCCAATGATCTTTTTTTTACTTCTAGAAATTAATATCATATTTTTTACATTTAGGTCTTTAATTATTTGTGCTCCAATTCCGTAATATCTTAATGTGCTTATGTTGTTATCTTTATGTATAGTATTTTTGTTATTAATAATTAGAAGTAAAAAATTTTTATATCTCATTAACACATTTAATGATTTTTTAATTTCCAAATTGTTTAAAATATTCTTGTATTTAATTTTAGTTGATAAAACTCTTACTGGAATAGATATTTTCCGACTAAACTTACCTTTTGTTATTACATAATTAGTATTCTTTTCTAATTTGTTTTTATAATTGTAAATACTAATTTTACCCCTATTTTTAATTATCGTAGTTTTTGATGATAGCCTTTTCACCAATTTTTCGTATTTTAAACGATAAGAGATAAGATCTTCTATAGATGCTAATTTGATTTTATGTTTTTTTGAAAATTTGAAAAGATCATTTAATCTAGCCATCCTTCCGTCTTCGTTCATAACCTCGCAAATTACTGAACTAGGATTTAATTTTGACAATTTTGAAATATCCACTGATGCCTCAGTGTGACCAGCTCTCTCTAAAACTCCACCATTTCTTGCCACCAAAGGAAATACATGTCCTGGAGAAATTATATCATTTTTTTTAACTTTTGGGTTAATAGCTGTTTTAATAGTTCTTGCTCTGTCTTGAGCAGATATTCCAGTTGTAATACCTTTTTTTGCCTCTATCGAAATTGTAAAAGCCGTTTGCATTCTCGACCTATTTATTGGAGACATCAATGGTAATTTTAAGTTATCAACTTGCTTTTTAGTCAATGCTAAACAAATTAAACCTCTTCCATGTTTGGCCATAAAATTTATACTTTTAGAATTACACTTGGAGCCTGGTATAATTAAATCCCCCTCATTTTCTCTATTCTTATCATCTACCAAGATAAACATTTTACCTTTTTTTGCGTCTTGTATAATTGATGATATTTTTGAAAATTTATTTTCAGGCATTTAATTAGAATATTTATATATATATTTACTAAGTATATCTAATTCAACATTTACAAAATCATTTCGCTTTAAATACTTAAGGTTTGTAAGTTTTAAAGTATGAGGAATAACACTTAGTTCAAAAAAATTTTGATAAACTTTTGAAATAGTAAGAGATACACCATTGATAGATATAGATGCTTTTTCAACTAAAAATTTATTTAACTTTTTATCTGAGATTTTTAGTTTAAATAACCATGTTTTATCAATAACATTTAATCTGATAATTTTTGCTGTAGTATCAACGTGACCATAAGAAAAATGACCAGATATATCTTGACCGTATGATAAAGACTTTTCTAAATTAATTATTTGATTAATCTTTAATGATCTAAAATTAGATTTTTTTAAAGTTTCATTTGAGACATAAAAATAAATAATATCTTTATTTATTTTAGTAATTGTTAAGCAAACTCCGTCACAACATACAGACGAGCCGATGTGTTTTTTTTTAAAATCAATATTTGTTTTGATGCCTATATAGGTACTATTAACGCCTTTTTTTAGATATTTTATTTTACCAGTATTATATATAATTCCATTAAACATAATTTAAAAATTTTTTTTAAAAAGTTTATCACCATTTAAATTCATTGTTACCTGTTTAGAAAATTTTTTTTTAATATATAACGCAGTGTCATTATTTTTGCCATTTTTACCCAAATTACTATTAGTTTTAAAAATATATAAATCATTTATTATTTCATTTTTAATTAAATAGTTTAAAAAAGTTAATCCAGACTCTACTAATATTCTCGCATAGCCAATTTTATATATTCTTTTACACAATTTGTTAAAATCCTCTTTATTGGCCAAAGAATTGATAAAAATAAGTCTATACCCTAGCTTTTTATAATTAGATATTTTCTTATGATTCTTTTTAAGTGTTATTAAATAGGTTTTTCTTTTAGTTAATAAGGTATTCAAATTTAAATTTTTTTTTAAATTTAGGTTTAAATCTACAATAAATAAATCTGGTTTATTATTAGATAAACCTTCAATTCTACAATTAAGTAATGAATTATCGTAATTAATAGTTTTCGATGTTGACATAATACAATTGTATTTATTTCTCAATAAATGAACGATTTTTCTTGAAGTATAGTTTGTTATCCAGCGTTTTTTTTTATTTATTGTCTGATAGTCGTTAGAAATTGCAATTTTACCTGTAATATATGGTTTAAAAGTTTTTTTATTATAAAAATAACTTTTATAAAATTCGTTAAACCTTTTAGATTTAATCAATTTACTATTTATTCCATTAATATTTAAGATTTTTTTTGCTTTTTTATATGTTCTAACATCTGGATCTTCAAAAGCATAAAAAACATTTTTAATCTTTTTTTTAATAATAATATCTACACATGGTGGAGTTTTTCCAGTATGCGTACAAGGTTCAAGAGTTGTATATAAAGAAGCACCAGCGCAATTTTTCAAATTATTCAAAGCATTATACTCTGAGTGTGGTCTTCCGTTCTTTGAGGTAACGCCAGAGGAAATAATAGAACCATTTTTTACTACTACACAACCAACTGATGGGTTTGTGCCTGTTTGACCTATGTTTTTTTCTGCCAAATGAAAAGCAAGATCAAGAAAATAATTATGATTTATTGTCATCTAAGTTGCCTACAAATTGTTCAAAATCTTTTGCTTCTTTGAAATTCTTATAAACCGAAGCAAAACGAACATAAGCAACTTTATCTAAAGAAGACAGTCCATCCATAATAAACTTACCTATAGTTGGCGTGGGTATTTCGCTTTCTCCCAAACCTTCAAGGTTTCTAACTATTTTTGATATAAACTTTTCGATTGTTTCTGAGTCTATAGGTCTTTTTCTTGTAGCAATTCTTATCGATTTTGAGATTTTATCTCTGTCAAATGGCTCTCTTTTACCATTACCTTTTATTACAGTTAATTCTTGAAATTGAACACGTTCAAAGGTAGTGAATCTCTCTTTTCTGTCACAACCACATAATCTTCTTCTTCTTATAGCTGTACCGTCTTCAGTCGGCCTTGAGTCTACAACTGAAGTATCTTTTTCTCTACAAAAAGGGCAAAGCATAAATTAAATTAATTTCCATAAATAGGAAAAGAAGAACAAAGATCAATAATCTCTTTTTTAACTTCACTTTCTATTTTTGAATTGTCTGATTTGTTCTCACTTAAACCTTTAATTACTTTGTGAATTAAATCTGCAATTAATTTAAACTCATCTTCTTTAAAACCTCTCGTAGTGCAAGCAGGCGTGCCTAATCTTATTCCCGAAGTTATGAATGGGCTTTCTGTATCAAATGGAATTCCATTTTTATTACAGGTTATGTTCGATCTTCCTAATGAGGCTTGTGCATCTTTTCCAGTAACTTTGAAAGATCTTAGATCGAGTAACATTAAATGCGTATCAGTACCACCTGAAAAAATTTTAAAACCCTTTTCAGTTAAACTATCTGATAAAACTTTTGCATTTTTGATTACGTTTCTTGTGTAAGTTTTGAATTCGTCTGATAACGCCTCTTTGAAACAAACTGCTTTAGCTGCAATTACATGCATGAGTGGTCCACCTTGTAAACCTGGAAAAATTGCACTATTAAATTTTTTAGCTAACTCCTCATTATTAGTTAAAATAATACCTCCTCTAGGACCTCTCAAAACTTTATGTGTTGTAGAAGTTACAACATCTGCGAATTCAGTAGGATTAGGATAAGCACCTCCAGCTACTAATCCAGATAAATGTGCCATATCAACTAATAGATACGCTCCTACTTTATCACAAATTTCTCTAAATTTTTTAAAATCAATTATTCTTGAGTAAGCACTTCCGCCTGCAATAATAAGTTTTGGTTTGTGTTCAATTGCGAGTTTTTCAACAGCATTATAATCAATTAAACCCGTTTCCTTTTCAACTTCATAGTGAAGTGCGTTAAACCATTTACCAGATTGAGCGGGCTTAGCACCATGAGTCAAGTGTCCTCCAGAATTTAAACTCATCGCTAAAGTTGTATCACCTGGTTTTAAAAGTGCTAAGTAAACTGCACCATTAGCTTGAGCACCAGAGTGAGGTTGAACATTTGCAAATTTGCAATTAAATAATTTTTTTGCTCTTTCAATAGCTAAATTTTCAGAAACATCGACGTGCTCACATCCACCATAATATCTTTTAGAAGGATAGCCTTCAGCGTATTTATTTGTTAAAACTGAACCTTGTGCTTCTAATACAGCTTTTGATACGATATTTTCTGATGCAATTAATTCAATATGATTTTGCTGTCTTATAAACTCATCTCTAATTGAATTATAAAGTTCTTTATCTGCATCCTGCAGTTTGAGTTTAAAAAAACTATTTAAATATTTATCAATTTTAATTACTGACATTATATTTTCTTAACCCTTTTTAAGTGTCTACCACCTTCAAATTTAGTCTTTAAAAATAAGTCTACTAATTTCAATGATAGACTTTTTTTTGTTAATCTTGATCCTAAAGCAATTATATTAGCATTATTGTGTTGTCTAGACAATCTAGTAGACTTAGGATTATAGCAAACTGCGGCCCTTATATCTTTGATTTTATTAGCACTTATAGCCATTCCTGTTCCAGAACCGCACACAAGGATTCCAATATCACTTTTTTTAGCCTTAACACGTTTTGCGAGTTTTTTTGCATAATCTGGATAATCTACTGATTTATTTTCAAATGGGCCTAGATCAAATATAGAAATATGTTTGTTTATAAGGTGATCTTTTATGTTTTCTTTTAATTCGAAACCAGCGTGATCAGAAGCAATACAAATCTTTTTAAATAAAAAACTCAATTTAATTAAATTTATAATCTAAAACACAAGCAACAAGGTGTACTCTATTTTCCTCTCCACCATTGAATGCATTGTGATACTTAGTGTTATTTGTAATCCATACTGATCCATCAGCTGGCATATGTTTTGCAACATTGTCTATAACCATCAAACAACCAGGGTTGGTTATTATAGGGATATGTAATCTTGGTTCTGGGTCTCTATGCCAACTTAAAGTTGATCTAGGTTCTTTTAACAAAATTCTAACCCTTCCTAATTTAAATTTTGATGACAATACATCAAATACCTCTTTAAAATAAGTATTTTCATAATCGGGTATAAATTCAGAATATTCTGACTCATCAATTTTTATATCTCTTGAAACTTCTTTTCCTGATTTATCAGGTTTAGTCCAATAAAGGCCTCTAGCTTTATTTCCTTTAACAGAGTCTGGATCACCAGGTTTTCTTGTCAAACATATTGCTCCAAAATGAGATATACCACCACCATCATCAAATTTTTTTGTCTTTATAACTTGCATATAAGATTCTTGTAGTTTCGTAATGTCGAACTTGATGTTTTGTTTTTGAAAGTCAGAAAAATCTAAAACTTTCTCCTTTTTTTTAAAGTTTAGATTTACTATGTTTTTTGATTCTGTTGTCATGAGTTATTGTTATTTATCTCTTTGTAATATATATTTGTACAATACATTTGTCGCATTATAAATAAAATAAAGCATGATTACCGGAAAATACCCTAGTTTAAGACTACGTAGAAGCAGAAAATTCCCATGGTCGAGAAGATTAATTCAAGAAAATAACTTATCATGTAACGATTTAATTTATCCAATATTTCTTATTGAGGGTAATAAGAAAAAACAGTCTATAAAATCAATGCCAGGTGTCTTTAGATATACTGTAGATAATTTAGGAGAAATTTTGAGTAAAGTTATTAAAAATGGAATACCGATGGTAGCTCTGTTCCCATCAACGCCGGTTAATAAAAAAAATAAATTTGGTAGTGAAGCTTTAAATGAAGATAATTTAATATGCAAAGCTTTAAAATTTATAAAAAAAAGATTTAAAAATAATATTGGAATTATGTGTGATGTGGCTTTAGATCCTTATACTAACCATGGCCATGATGGGTTGTTAAAGAATAATTATGTTTTAAATGATGAAACAATTGATGTTCTTGTAAAACAGTCTTTGCTGCAAGCTCAAATGGGATGCGATGTAATAGCGCCATCAGACATGATGGATGGAAGAGTTGGTAAAATTAGAAAAGCTTTAGATAAAAATAAATATCAAGATGTCCAGATCCTTTCATATGCTGTTAAATACGCATCAAATTTTTATGGACCGTTTCGTGATGCCGTTGGTTCAAAAAAATCTTTAAAAAGTAACAAAAAAAATTATCAAATGGATTTTTCTAATAGCAATGAATCATTACGTGAAGTTGCGCTAGATATTAAAGAAGGTGCAGATATGGTGATGGTAAAACCAGGTTTACCATATTTGGATATAATTCATAAAGTGAAGGAAAATTTTAAAATACCTGTTTTAGCATATCAAGTTTCAGGTGAGTATAGTTTGATAAGGAACGGAATTAAAGATAAGATAATTAAAGAAGACTCAATAATTGAAAGTTTAATGTGTTTTAAAAGAGCTGGTGCATCAGCAATCGTCTCCTACTTTTCTTTAGATATTGCAAAAAAACTTTAATCCTAATTAAAATAATTTTCCAAGATAATCCTAGATTTAGGGAAAGATAAATTATTAGGGATAAAGAATTTATTTAATAAAACTTGCCTTGTAAAATAAAGTGATTTTCTTATAATATTATTTGAAAAAACTTCTGGGGTCCTTTTATAAATCAAAAAATTTGGAACTTCATAATTATAACCATCAATTTTAATTTTAATTAAATCACTATCAATTTTGTTTTCTGTTAAATTTTCTAAAAGATTTGTGTCATAGCCTAATTCTTTAATTAAATTAAGTTCAAAAAAAATATATAGAAATATCCAATCTTTTAAATTAATTGAATTTATTAAATTTTCAAAAGTTTTATATATATTTTGATTGGGTTGAGAGTCTGGCAGTAAAATGTTTAATATTGAACAAATTGAAATTAGAGCTGAAGTTCTTTCTTTATCATTAAAGTATAATGGTGAAATTGGTTTAATTAATTCTGTTTTAAAATATCCAATTCTATTTTCACTTTTAGATGTATGGGATACAAAAAGTTTATTAGATATTTGTAAATAGTTTCTAATTTTTCTTGAAGTACCACCGTAAACAATTCCATCAATTTTCCCTTTTTTTTGAGTAAAAATATTTATAATACTTGCATTTTCTCGAAATTTTCTTTTTGACAACAAATAACATTCATCTTCCCAAATCATATATTTAAAATTTTTAACAGTTTTGCAGCAGCATTTTGTTGAGCATTTTTTTTGGAAGAACCAATACCTATTATTTTTTTCGAGTTAGGTATTTGAACTTCAGTTTTAAATAAAGGTCTATGTTGAGGTCCAGTTTTTTTAAAAAAAATATACTTTGGAAGTTCTTTAAACTTTTTAAGACTAAATTCCTGAAGTTTAGTTTTAGAGTCTATTAGTGTAATTGTTGATCTTATTAGATGCTCTTCCCAGAAAAAAAAAATAAATTTTTCAACAGCTTTTAAACCGCCATCTAAATAAATTGCTCCTACTATTGCCTCTAAACAGTCACTACTAATTTTGTCTGCTGACCGCTCTAATTTTTTATGTGATGATCCTAATAAAATAAATTTTTTTAAATTAATTCGTTTTGCAATAAGTGAACACGTATTTTTATTGACTAAGTTAGCAAATTTTTTATCAATTACACCCTCTTTTTCTTCAGGATATTTTTCTAATAATTTTTCAGAGATAACTAAACCTAATACTCTATCTCCTAAAAATTCCAGTTTTTCATTATTAATTTTTTCGTTAAAACTTTTGTGAGTTAGGGCTTTTTCTAAAAAAACTTTTTTTTTAAAATTATATTTTAAAATTTTCTCGAGTTCTTTAATTTTTTTTTCCATTATAATATTTTGAACAATCTTTCAAATCTAAATGATTTATGTATATTCCAAATTTTAATTAAACTACTTATATTAGTATCATTCGAAAAAAATATTATTTTAGCTTTGCCGACTAAATTTAAAGTATTAACGTACCCAACGCTATTAAGATATCTGCTATCTTTAGAGCAATCACGATTATCCCCAAGTAAAAAATAATGATTTAATGGTACTTCAAATTTTTTACTATTTTGCAATGTACCTTTTTTTTTATAAGCCGCTAAGTATTCTACACCATTAGGCAATGTCTCAATAAAAGAATTTGTTTCTAATAAAAAATTTCCACATCTTATAATTTTTTCATTCATTATAGATTTTCTTAAAACTTTTTGTTCATTTATAAACAATTCCCCGTTAATAAATTGAATAGTATCTCCTGGAAGACCTATTAATCGTTTTATATAATCTGTTCTATTATCTGCTGGCGTCTTAAAAACTAATAAGTCACCTCTTTTAGGATTATTAAAAAAAAGTCTTTTTTCAGAAATATTAGGACTAAATGGAAAAGAATGTTTACTATAACCATAAGTATATTTTGAAACAAAGATTCTATCACCAACGAGCAAGGTTGGTTCCATGGAAGATGAAGGTATGTAAAATGGCTGAAAAAGAAGAGACCTTATTAATACTGCTATTAACAAAGCAATTAATATAGTTTTTGTATTATCATAAATTATATTAATTATTTTATTCTTATTCATAATGAAATAGTTACAAATGCAACAGCATAATTTTTTTCGTCGGCTAAGGATAATGAAAATTTTGATTTTTTACCTTTAAATTTTTTTTTAAGAATTTTTTTGGTTTGTCCAGTTAAAAAAATATATGGCTTACCTAATTTGTTGTTAAGAATAACAATTTCACTTAATTTGATTCCATTTGAAATACCAGTTCCCAAAGCTTTTGAGAACGCTTCTTTAGCAGCAAATCTTTTTGCAAAACAGTTACATTTACTTTTTATGTTTTTACATTTTAATATTTCCTTTTTATTAAAAATTCTCTCAATAAAAATTTTATTTTTCATCGACTTTTTTATTCTTTCAACATTTACAATGTCTGTTCCTATACCAAAAATATTCATTATTTTAAAATTTTCTTAAATTTTTTTATTATAATTGACATACCTTCAAATATAGATTCACCAATTAAAAAATGTCCTATATTAAACTCTTCTATACCTTTGATTTTTGATAAAATTTTTGCAGATGTAAACGTAAGTCCGTGACCAGCATGAACTTCAAGACCTAACTCATTACCTTTTTTTACTGCATTTTTAATTTTATTTAATTCTTTTTTGTAATTTTTTTTCTTATTAATTAAATTACAAAGTTTACCTGTATGAATTTCAACACAATCTGCTTCTAAATTTTTAGCCTGAATTAAATCTTTTTTATTAGGCTCAACAAATAGACTTATTCGAGATTTATTTTTTTTTAGTGACTTTATTAATATTCTTAAAAAATTTTTATTATAATTTAAGTTGAGCCCGCCCTCTGTAGTAATTTCCTTTCTTTTTTCAGGGACAATACATATAAACGGTGGTTTGCTTCTTGAGGCAATCTTTAACATTTCTTTAGTTGCAGCAATTTCAAGATTTAAAGGAATCTTTAATTTTTTAATAATTTTTTTTAAATCAAATTCATTAATATGTCGCCTGTCCTCTCTTAAGTGGATAGTAACAGAATCTGCTCCGTTTTTTTCTGCTAATAAAGCTGCTCTTAAGGGACTAGGATAGTTTTCGCCTCTGGCGTTTCTAACTGTTGCTACGTGGTCGATATTAACACCAAGTCTAATTCTACTCATTAAAGATTTCTACTTCCAGGTTTTACTGGTTCAATGGATAATAATTCTTCTGGTAAATTATCATTCTTATAAGTTGGTATATTTAGTTTAATTTGAGAAACAATTTTATTTTTTATTTCTATTTCATCGTTAGATCTGTCTATGATACACGCATAACCTGCTATTTTAGCTTTATTCAATTTCACTAATTTAGAACATTCTAAACTAGATTTACCTGTTGTAATCACATCCTCTACAATTAAAACTTTATTTTCTTTGGAAATTTGAAAATCTCTTCTCAACTTAAATTCACCATTTACTCTTTCAGAAAATATTGTTCTTTTATTTAATAATTTTCCAAGTTCATACCCTACAATAATTCCTCCCATAGCTGGTGAAAGTATTAAATCAAACTCTTCAATTTCATTTTTTATTTTTTCTGCTAATGACTTACAGATTTTAGCTGCATATTCTGGTTTACTCATGAGTTGAGCACATTGAACATATTTAGGACTATGCAAACCTGAAGAAAGAATAAAATGCCCTTCAATTAAAGCTTTAGTTTCTTTTAAAATTCTCAAAGATTCTTCTAATGAAAGCATTTTTTTTATGTTTGTGCCGAATAATTTTAAATCTTAAATTACTTTGCTTTATTTGACTTATCAAGTTTGAAAAATTTTTCAAATCTTTAATTTGCAAATCA
>MDSW01037531.1_pt1 | contig 24384 bp, 24 predicted proteins | sample 811171 | NCBI WGS metagenome assembly MDSW01 (sample SAMN05326641, study PRJNA326480) | marine metagenome | isolation source: seawater | place: Atlantic Ocean: North West | collected 2012 | reverse complement strand
TATTTTTTTTGCCATCTGCATATTCCAATTCCAATTCCAAACAAAACATGAAAATGCAACAAAATGAGGGTTCGTTATTTTATGAAAAACTTTGTCTATGGTATTTTCCTCATCTCTATACCAGAACCAACCATCAAGTTTAAAATTTTTTTTAATTAACTCTATTTCCTGACAATAAGACCAAATTAATCCTGTTCTATATGGTAACTTAGCCTGATTTGCTATAACATCTTCAATTTCAAATAAATAAATATTTTTCATTATTTTTTTTAATAATTAAATATATTTTTAACTAGTTTAAATTGTTTTATTTACAGTATAAGAAACATATAAAATTAGATAAATAAATGTCAAATATTAAAAAGGTTTCTTATCAAAGAAAATGTAAAATATGTGGAAATGACAACTTAAAAAAAGTTATAAAAATACAAGAACAATATCTTTCACCAACATTTGTCAAATCAAACTACAAAAATCCACTTACAAAAATAAAGACACCATTAACTCTTGTTTTGTGTGTACCAAAAAATAATAAAAAATCCTGTGGTTTATTACAATTATCTGAAATTATTAATCCAGATTTATTGTATAGAAAATACTTTTATAGATCTTCGACAAATCAGACTATGAAAAAAGATTTAAAAGATGTACATACTAAATTAGTAAAAATTGCTAAACCAAAAAAAAATGATTTAATAGTCGATATTGGTGCAAATGATAATACATTATTAAATTTTTATAATAAAAAATTTAATTTTATTGGTTTTGAGCCTGCTAAAAACATTAAAAAAATAAAATCAAATAACAAAATCAAGAATATAATTAATTATTTTAATGCAAAAGAATTTTTTTTACAAACTAATCAAAAAGCAAAGATAATTAGTTCATGTGCAATGTTTTATGATTTAAAACACCCAAAAAAATTTGTAAAAGATATTTACAAAATCCTAGATGAAGATGGTGTTTGGTGTGTCCAAATAAGTTACCTGCTAGACATGATTAGAAATATGAATTTTTATGATATATGTCATGAACATTTATCTTATTACTCATTTCAAAGTTTTGAAAATTTAATTGACCCATTAGGTTTGAAAATTTTTTCTTTCGAAACCAATGAAGTAAACGGTGGTAGTATAAGATTTTATATTTGTAAAAAAACTTGTAAGAAATATGACAATCTAATTAAAAATAAAAAAATATGCATACAAAAAAAAATAGAAAAAAAGTTTAAGCTTACTGAAATTAAAACATTTACTGATTTTGATAAAAAAATTAATAAGATTAAAAAAATTACCAATAATTATATTAAGAATTCTATCAAAAAAGGCGATAATGTAATCGGCCTTGGGGCAAGTACAAAAGGAAATATACTTTTACAGCACTTTGGATTAACAAAAAAAGAAATACCTGTAATCAGTGAAATTAACAAATTTAAAATTGGATTAAAATGTTTAGGCACTGATATAAAATTAATTTCAGAGAAAGATGCTGAACAAATTAACCCTAATACAAAACTTGTTCTTCCATGGTACTTTAAGAAGGAAATATTAAAAAGAGAAAAAAAATTTTTAAAAAAAGGTGGAAAACTATTTTTTCCAATGCCGTACACTCACCTAATTTCTAAAAAAGGAGAAAAAAAAATTTACAATTAATAAAATGAAAAAAAAGATTTTAATTACTGGCGCATCAGGTATGGTAGGCAAATCTCTCATTAAAATACTTAAAAAAAAAAAAATATAAAATTTTATCACCCAGCTCAAAAAAACTTGATTTATTAAATCAAAATTCTATTGAGACTTTCCTGAAAAAAAACAGGCCTTTTTTTGTAATTCATTTGGCTGGCTATATAGGTGGCATTGGTGCAAGTATAAATGAACCAATTGATTTTTTACAAGAAAATATTTTAATGGGTATTAATTTGATAAAGTCATCTCATAAACTCAAAATTAAAAATTTTATTAATATAGGAAGCTCTTGTATTTATCCTCCAAATCAAAAAAAGCCTATAAAAGAAAATCAACTTTTAAGTGGTAAAATTGAGAAAACTAATGAGGGTTATGCTATTGCAAAAATTGCGTCTATTAAATTATGTGAATACATTGCAGCCAACTATAAATATAACTATTTTACTTTAATACCAAGTAATATTTATGGACCTTATGATAAATTTGACGAATACAAAGGCCACGTAGTCGGTAGTTTAATTAAAAAAATATTCCTAGCAAAGAAAAATAAAAAGAAAATTGTAGAAATTTGGGGTTCTGGAAAAGTAAAGAGAGAGATAATTTATGTCGATGATGTGTCGAATGCAATTGTCAAGTTTATGTTTAATAAAAAATTAATTAACAAAAAAATTTATTGGTTAAATATAGGTTTCGGTAAAGATGAAACGATAAATGTGATTGCTAAAAAAATTGCTAGAATATTAAAATATGAAGATAAATTTAAAAATAATTTAAAAAAGCCAGATGGGGTTAAAAGTAAATTAATGAATGTTGAACTTAGTAAGAAATACGGTTGGAAGGCTGAAGTAAGTTTAGATGAAGGATTAAAAAAAACTATAAGTTGGTTTATTAAGTCACAAAACTAACTTAACAATTTATAATATTCACCAATCTCAAATTTTTTCTTATTAGCAACTGAAACTTTATTTTTTTGTGGGTTATACTTATTAAATGGTAAAATTCTAAAATCTAAACTAATTCTAGAATTATTTGAAGTGTTTGTTTTGTTTCCATGAGTGCATTTATTTCCGTTAAAACAGAAAAACTCTCCATAATTTATTTCTAAGGGAGAAAAATCTTTTTTTCCAGGTTCTGACTCACACCATATAGCTGTAGAATCCTTCATTTCTGTTATAGCTAAACAAAAATTAATTTCCCCCTCTGGGTGTTTGTGATCTTCATCACTATCATAATGCCATTTATGTATTGCTTGGTCATTAGGCAGTTGAACCCTGTAAGAAGGTAAATATTGGTACAAAAAAGGTTTACTAATTATTTTACTAATTTCATTTTTAATAAATTTCTCATATGAATTAATAAAATCTAACCAATTATCGTTCAATTTTTTATAAAACATTTTATGGAAATTAGTACTAGCCTCATTATTAAAATTTAATTTTTCTTTTGGCAGTAATTCTGACCTCAAAGAATGTAATTTATTTAAATCAGATACTCCATATAGATCGATTATTAAATCTTTAAATAAATATTTTTTTGTATCATATTCAAATTTATTGAAATTAATCATAATGAAATTCTAATTTATATTTGTTTTCTTTTTAATTAAAGACAAACCTAAGGCATAATTATACATTCGGTTACCTAAACCTCCAATAAATCCAATAATTGTTTTTTTTAAATAATTTTTCATTATTAATAATAAATATTGTATAAATTATTTATATTAAATTTATGACTAACATAAGTGGTAAAATTTTTAATTTTTTAATATTATTATTAGTTTTATTATTAATTTTTATCTTTGTTAGGGGAATATATTTAGATTTTTCAATTGCATATTTCACTTCAAAACAAATTTCTATACTAATAATAATTATTTTACTTATTTATTTGATTTATGGAAAGATACAAAAAAATGAAAATTTTTTGATTGTATTTATTTCAATTGCAATTTCATTTTTTGTTATTGAATTATTCTTAACATTATCTTCAGTAAGAGATAATAAGCCAATTTATAAACAAAAATCTAAATTTGATATTTATAACTATTACAAAGAAAAAGAACAAAATTTTATACCAACATTTTCTTTGATGAGATTGTTCAATAAAAAATTTGTAGTTGATGGATCAAGAAAAGTTATATTATCTATGCCAAGTAACACTAATATGATTCATTGTTTGAGGGACAAAAAATGGCTTTTTTTTAAAACAGATAGATATGGGTTTAATAATAATGACTCTAATTGGGAAAATTACGATACTGTAATGATAGGAGACTCATTTGGAATTGGTGAGTGTGTTAATTATCAAGATAGTTTATCAGGTCAACTTGAAAAATTAAAAAAAATTAATGGAATTATTAATTTATCACAAACAGGTAATGGGCCATTATTAAAATTAGCAATTCTACAAGAATATGGAGAATTTAAAAAAATTAAAAATTTAATATGGTTTTATTTTGAAGGAAATGATTTGCTAGAATTAAATGATGAGTTAAAAAATAAATATTTATTCGAATATATCAAAAATGATAATTATAAACAAAATTTAGTAAATTATCAAAGTAACATTAATCAATTTATATTTAATTTTATTAATAAATTCGAAAAGGAAAAAAGTAGCGAAAGTAATGTAGAACTAGGTATTAAGGAAAATCATTTAAAAAAATATATTAATTTTTTTACACTTAGTAAATTGAGGTCTGTAATAGAATTAAAGCATTATAATATAGAAATAATTGCAAATAAAAATAAAGATTTTGAAAAAATAATTTTAAATATTAATAAAAAGCTTAATATAAATAATGGTAAATTTTATTTTGTTTATTTACCAACTTTAAGAGATGTATATTCTGAAAAGAAGAGAAAAAAGTATGAGGCTTCAAGAATAAACATAGAAGATTTTTTAATAAAAAATAATATTCAAATGATTGATATTTATAGTGAATTATATTTAAAAATAGATAACCCATATAAATTATTTGATAAAAAAAATGGTCATTACACAATTTGGGGTTATAAGAAAATTGCAAATATTATAAACAATCAGATTTTATAAAACTTGAATTAAAAAAATAGTTTATAAAATCACATAAAAAATGAGTAAAATATATTTTAGTATTATTAAGCCTTTTCTAGTATTTATATATAGAAATAGTATTCAAAAAACTTATGTAAATATTTTATCTTATGGAATATCGAAAAAGAGTGGAGAATTAACAAAATTAATTTTAGAAAATAAATCTGAGAAAAAAATTCTTTTTAACAGCTTTGAATATCAAACTTTTGATTGTTTATCTTTGTATGCAGGAGTAGCAAGATGTATGAGAAGCAGAGGATGTTATACAGAAAACCTTAAATTTAATCATATTAACATAAAAAAATTTGTTAATTCAAATTTAAAAAATAAAAAAAATAATAAATATAGATATTCTTTAAGAAAACTAAAATATCAATGTAAAAAGCACAATCTATCTGACTTATACCACCCTGTAATAGATACAATTCACAAAAATCATTATAATATTTGGGGAAGAAATTTTAATGAAACATTTAATATTAATAAGAAATTTTTTTTAGAGGTAAAAAGACTTAAAAAAAATTTTTCTAAATTAGCATCTAAGTTTGATATACTCATAATTACAGACACTGGATATCTTTATAATCATTTAATAAAACAAGAATTTCTAAAAAAAAATAAAAAAGTATTCTGTTTAGGACCTGCAAATCGTTTTTTTGAATATAAAAATATATATGAGTCAGAAGTGTCATGTCTTGATAAAAAATCACAAGTAATTTCTTATAAAAAAAATCAAATTAAAATAGAAAAATTTTTGAAAAAAAGGTTTGGTGGAAAAATAAAATCAGGTTTTTATAATATTTCTTTCCGAGATAAAAGAAAAATTAAAATAAATAAAAAATCAAAAATTTTATACCTTCACTCATTTACTGATGCTAATAATAATGCTTGGTATCCAAATCAATTATTTGCATCGCATTTTGATTGGACAGACTTAACTCTTAGAGAATTAGCAAAAAAAAAATTTAAAAATTGGTTGATTAAAATTCATCCGGTTCATTTATTAGCTAAAGAAAAATCTATCTCTGTTTACAATCAAGCGTTCGGAACACATGAAATTGTAAAGTACTTTATTAAAAAATATAAAATTCCATCACAAGTTTTTGAAAATTGTCCAAATAATATTGATATTTTAAAAAATAATCTACCTGTTTACACAAACTCAGGAACTGTAGTGCTTGAGTCTCTTAACTTTGGATACAAAACAATATTTACAGGTGCAAGATTTGATAAACTATATGGGCAAAAAGTTATTGTTATGAAAAATTGGAAAAAAATTTTAAATTTAAAAAAAAAACAAAAAATAAATATTCGACAAAATACTCTAAAACAGGCAAAATTTTTACTTTGGAATAATTACAGTAAACAAACTTTTATAAGCAATATATGTCCAGATAACCATATAGCTGCATGGACAAGTATGTATGAAAAATTTATTTTATCTATTAAGTATTTTATTAAAATTTATGATTTTTCAAAAAATAGATCGCCATAATTAAAAAGATAATCTAAAATAGATAAGTTACTAATCCATTTTAATTTTTTATCATCAAAAATCTGATCATATTTTGGGTGTGAAAAATCTTGAAATTTAATTTCAATATTTGATGCTTTAAACATATCTATATCAATATAACTTTTTGATAAATTATTTGCTAGATACTCATTAGCCTTTAGTTCTTTACAAATTGATAATAATTTTTGATCTTTTTTTCCCGAACTTTTTAAATTTGAACTCCTTATTATGTTTGTTTTAATTTTATAAATATTGCAAAAAAAATTAATTATATCAATGTTAAGATCTGCCAAATATTTGTGTTTTTTTGTTATTATTTTTTCAAGATCTTGTATGTAAAATGTATAAAATTTTGTCTTACTATATGTTTCTCTAATAGAGTTTAAATGTTTAGAAATCCAATTATGAGAATAATCAATTTCAGTTTGTGAAATCAATGATTCCTGTGAATTTTTTTTTATTGGAACAGAAATCCATTTGAAATCCTCGGAAAAAGGGCTTTTTCTAATTTTGTTTCTATTTTTCCACTCGCGTTTTATATATTTAACATCATCGAATATAACAAAAATATCTACACTATTTACCATAGAAAAATATCCTAGCCAGGGAAAATAATGAGGCTGTAGTATTGCACATTTCATTTTTGTTTAAACAAATTAATTAAAAATAATGGTTGATCATTATATTTAATCATTTTTATTTTTTTATAAATTTTTTTCAATTTTATAAAATCTTTTGGTGTATCTAAAGTAAGCTTTAAATTTGGAAGATGATATTTGTCTTTTTTAATTTTAAGGATTTTAAATAAATTCATATTGTCAAAACAAAAATTCTCTATGTGTTCTAGATATTTTTTTTTTGAGGTTAATTTTTTAATTTTAAGTAATGTTTCGATCTTGAAGATACAAAAACTAAAACCAAATGGATATTTTTTATCATAAAATGGAGAATATAGATCTTTTTTTGATTTTATGAACTTTTTGATAGTTAAATCTAAAATATGTGGCATAAAAAAAGGGCAATCTGCATTAGCTCTTACAATATATTTGTATTTTTTTTTTGTGAAAGTTGATGCTCTAATCAATCTATCTAATACATTTGTTTCACTTCCTCTAAAAGCTAATATTTTTTTTTCTTTTGCTATTCTAACAATTATATCATCTGCAGAATTTTTTGAGGTTGCTAAGACTATCTTTTCAATATTTTTACATTTTTTGATTTTTTCAATAATATATTCGATCACCAATGGGCCATTTAAGCTAAGTTTTTTTAATACCTTATTAGGAAATCTTTTTGAACCGGATCGTGCTAAAATCACTGCTATTACTTTTTTTTTCAATTTATTTTCTATTTTTTGAAAATTTTTTTATCACGTAAATCAATTTTTCAACTATGTATTTACAATCATTTTTATTAAGTTTTGGATAAATAGGAATTTGGATAGATGAATGAAAATAATCTTCGGACACAGGGAATTTACTTTTAAATTTACTTTTATAAAAACTGTGAAGGTTAATAGGTTTATATTGTCTCCCAGCATATATCCCATATTTTGTTAAATTATGCACAATATTTTCAATTCTATTTTTTTGGATATTTTCAAATTTTATAATAAAATAATGATATGCGTGATCAAATCTAATTTTTTGATAATTTTGAAATTTTAAATTAAGTTTTTTAAGTTTATCTAAGTAAAATTCTGAAATTTTTTTTCTTTTTAAAATAAATTTTTTAAGTTTTCTTAACTGTGATATTCCAAGTGCTGATTGGAACTCAGTAATTTTATAGTTAAACCCTAATTCAATCATATCATTTTTCCAGTGATATTTATTGTCCTTTTTGAGCCCATGACTTCTTAATAATTTGGTTTTATCTTTTATTTTTTTACTATTTGTTAATACAAGTCCACCTTCTCCGGTTGTAATTGATTTAACTGGATGTAAACTAAAAATACAAGCATCGCTGTAATTACAGTTACCAATTAATTTACTTTCAAATTTTGATCCCATGGCTTGAGACGCATCTTCTAAAACATAACAATTATATCTTAATGCTATCTTTTTAATTCTTCTCATATCACAAGGTAAACCACCAAAATGGACAGGAATAATCAATTTTCTTTTTTTTTTATCTATTTTATTTAACTTTGATAATTTCATTTCTAATTCGTCTAAATTCATATTAAAATCAGTTTTGCATATATCTACCAATTCAATTTTTAGTCCAGCATATAAACAAACATTTGCAGTTGCCACAAAAGTTAGTGCTGGCAAGAATACAATAGAATTTTTCTCCAATTTCAGAGACATTATAGCTAGATGCAAACCGGCTGTTGCGCTAGAAGCTGCAATAGAATATTTTACATTAAAATACTTTGATATTTTATTTTCAAATTTTTTAAGAATTGGTCCCTGACTAAGATAATTATTTAAAGATTGTTTTACGCTTTTTATATCATTTTGATCAATAAAGTGACTTCCATAAAAATATTTTTTCATCTTAAATATTTTTTTGCATTTCTTTTAATATTAATTTCAATCCTTCAACTAAGTTTGTCTTTGGCTTATATTTTAATGTCTTATTTAATCTAACTATTGAAGGTATTCTTCTTAAAATATCTTCAAACCCTTGCTTTTTCATTGTATTTTTAGCATATTTTGACTTAATTTTAATTTTAGATTTTGAATTACTTATTTTTATAATTTTTTTTGCTAAAGATAAAATTTTTTCTTCCTTATTATTCCCTATGTTTAATATTTGATTATTAAATTTGTTTTTTTGTAAAATTTGAAAAAAAATTTCAATACAGTCATCGATATATAAAAAACACCTTTTTTCTCTTCCAGTCCCAAATATTTCTAAATCTTTATTTTTAAGAGCCTTTTCAAAAAATATATCTACTACTCTTCCCTTTAGTCCATATCCATAAATATTAAATAATCTATAAATTATAAATTTTTTTTTTTTGTTGGATAATTTTGCAAATATTGCATGCTCTACAAGTGCTTTTGCCGTGCTATAACACCATCTTCGAGTACTTGTAGATCCAAGATATCTGTTTCCCTCTTCTGTAAAAGGGAATTCTGTTGATTTTCCATAAATTTCAGAAGTGGATGTAAAAAATAATTTTTTATTATACTTTGCACAAGTGTTCACAATTACTAATGAGGGATTTACAGTTAGATCTATTACCTTAGTTGTATTAATTAAGTATTCTTTTGGGCTTGCAATACCAGCAAAATGACAAGTTAAATCACTATTTTTTATTAATTTCCTAACAAGATCATAGTTAAAAACACTATCTCTATAATATCTAAATTTCTTGTGATGGTTGAGTTTTTGATTATTTTTTTTAATATCTATAGCATAAACCTCATATCCATTTTCAAGAAGTTTTTTACACCAATGAAAACCAATGAAGCCCATAGCTCCTGTTACAAAGACTTTTTTAACTCTCATTATAAAGAACAGTCTCAACTAAATCTGCGTAACTTTTATTATGATCATCTGGCCAACTAGTGTTCTTCCAATCTGGACAACTTTTACAAAATTTATTAGAAAACTTACAGGATAAATGTTGCTCTCTTAAATTTTTATAAAAATTGTTTTGCCAAACTTGTTGTATAGTAGCTTTTCTATAGTTAACAATTTCAGATTTTCCATACCAATCTGTCGGGCAAAATGAAAGCATTCCTTTTGCAGTTAAAACTACTCTTTCCCATGGATAAAGACAAGGAGTTCTATTTTTATGATCATTGACTAGATCATTTTCATTAGAACCACTGTTAGTATGCAATTTTCTTATTAAAACTTCGTTTGCTCCCATATTCTTCCAAAATTTTTTAAATAATTCAATTTCACTTGAATTTTTCTTTTGTTCAACAAAACTAATAATTATTTTGGTTTTATAATTATTTTTTTTATTAAGCTCTAAAAGCTTTAAAACATTTTTTTTTGTTATATCTAAGTTTCCACCAACTCTAATTTGTTTATAAGTTTCATTGTGGAAAGCATCTAAACTTACATCAATCATGTGCAAACCTGTTTCTAAAAGTCTATTCATTCGTTTTTCATTTAATAATGTTCCATTTGTAGTAAGTGTGACTTTAGTTCCAGAATTTTGGACTGCATACAAAATCATTTCGTATGATTTTGGATGTACTAAAGGTTCTCCATTGCTAGTATATCTAATATATTTAGTAAATCCTTTTCCAGCATCGAATACCTCATCAATCATTTTTTTGTTAAGTTCAGGTGGAAGCATACTTTTTTGATATACTTTACTTAGTTTAAAAGAAGGGTGTGCACAATGTATGCATCCTAAATTACATACTTCTGTGATATCTACCATAACTTGAGATGGGAATTTGCTTGATAATCGACCACTAAATCCGTATGACATTAAATTGGATTTATATCAGTTAAAAATTCATGAGCAAACAATATTTTGTATATCGAGACACTTAATTAAAGTGTAGATTATAAATAAAATTTATAAATGAAGAAAAATAAAATTGTTGAGATTGATGGAATTGAAGTAGGTTATAATAGACCAGTACCAGTCATTGCAGAAATAGGTGTTAACCACCTTGGAGATTTAGACAGAGCAAAAAAAATGGTTGATTTAGCTAATGAAGGTGGTGCAGATTTTATCAAATTTCAAACTTACGTTGCTGAAAGAAGATATGATTTATCAAAAAATCCTAAAGCAAAACACTTCATTGAAATGACAAAAAAATGGCAACTTAGTGAAGAAGATGAAATAGAACTTTGGGATTATGCAAGAAAACAAAAAGCAAAAGTATTCACATCAGTTTATGACACTAAAACAGTAAAATTTGCTGAAAAATTAGAAAATCCTGTCTACAAAATTGCAGCTTTTGAAATAACCAATAAAGAGTTGATAAGTGAAATAATTAAAACTAAAAAACCATTAATAATCTCATGTGGGATGACAAATGTTGATGAAATTAAAAAATCAGTAAGACCCTTAGATGATAACAAAATAGATTATATCCTGCTTCATACTGTTTCTTCTTATCCACTTCAGAAAGTTCATAGTAATTTAAAAAAAATTTATGAATTATTAGAAAATTTCGATTGTCCAATTGGTCATTCAGATCATACTCATGGAACTGATATTCCACCAATTGCAGTAGCTGCGGGTGCCAAAATTATAGAAAAACACTTTACAGATAATCCAAAATTACGAGAGTCAGATAATTTTTTTTCAATAACTTCAAGTGAACTTAAAGAAATAAAATTTAAAATCAAAAAAGTTGAAGAATATATTTATTCACCAGATTTTGAAAACAATGATCCTGAAAAATTTATGAGATCGTTTAGAAAATAACAAAATTGAGAAAAATTTATTTCAGAACCAGCGCTGGTGGTAAAGAGGGTTGGGGGAATATTTTTAGGCTTTTAACAATTTATCAAATCTTAAAAAAGAAAGAAAAATTTAATAATTTATTCATTTTTCAGGGCAATAACTTTGTTTCTAAACACCTTAAGTCAAATAACATTAGAAATATTAAACTAAAAAATAAAGTTTCGCTAATTGATGAAGAAAAAATATTAAAAAAAATTGGTAATTCCGACATTACAATAATGGAAATGCTAGATTGTAATTTTTATAGACAAAAAATATATAAAAAATACACAAAAAAACTTATAGTTTTTGATGATATATTAAAAAATAAATACTGCTCTGATAAATTAATTTGTGCTCAATACACAAAAAAAAAAATTAAAAATATAAATTTTTATAGTGGTTACAACTATTTTCCAATAAGGAAAGATTTTGCAAATTTTCAAAATAAAAATAAAAAAATAAATAAAAAAATTAAAAAAATATTAGTATGCCTTGGTGGAAGTGCATACAAGGGAGCGAATATGAAATTATTAAAATATTTTTTAAAAAAGAAATATTATGTAACTTTTATTTTAGGTGATGAAAATAAAACTAACTTCAAAAATTTAAAACTTCCTAAAAATATAAATTTCAAATATAAAATAAAAAACCTCTCAAAATATATATTTAACTCAGATTTAGTTATCTCAGGGGGAGGATATGTTAAAATTGAGTCTGCACATTTAGGTACACCCATGATAACTTTGCCTGTTCAAAAACATCAATTGGAATTGGTTAAAAATTTTAAGCTAAAATTTAATGTTTCATATTTAGATTTTCATTCTAAACTAAAATATAAATTAGTAGATAAACTTATAGCAAAATATACTTATAAATTCAGACTAAAGTTAAGAAAAAAATTTAATCTTACTTTCAAAAAAAAGAGGATTAATAAAAATATTACTAATTTGATACTTAATTAAGAGTATATGTTAAAAAAATAATTTTATTAATTTTAATTTATTTTTTTATAGAGTTTATTATTTTAATTTTTTTATCAATAATTTTTTTAATTTTTAAAAAACATTTGTTAATAGTAAGATTTGAAGTATTAATATAAATTGAATCTTTGGTTCTTTTTAAAGGTGATATTTTTCTTTTTTTGTCATTTTTATCTCTTAATTTAATACTTTTATAAACTTCATAATATTTAATTTTTTTATCTAATTTTTTTAATTCTTTGTATCTTCTTTTAGCTCTTATTTCTAATTTTGCATTGATAAAAAATTTTAGATCGGCATCTGGTAAAATTTTATAAGTAATATCTCTACCATCCAAACATGATCCTTTGAAATTTCCAGGGGGATTATTAGCTAATTTTATTTGAATTTTATCTACAAATTTTCGAATTTGTTTATTTTTTGATATTCTTGAAGCTTCCAAACCTATTAAGTTGGATAAAAGTTTTTTATTTTCAAGTTCTTTAATTTTAATATTTTTTGTTTTTTTTTTTACATATGAGATATTAAATTTATTAGGATTTTTTAATTTATAGTAAGCTAGCACTCTATATATTTTACCTGTATCTAAATAAAATAGTTTATATTTTTTTGCAATTAACTTTGCTTGTGTTCCAGCCCCAGCCCCTGCGGGAGAATCAATGGCAATTTTTATATATTTGTTTCTCATAATTAGATGATACAAGATATTTTATGAAAAAATATAAGAATAAAGGAATTCTATTTTGGGTGACAGGATTTTCTGGCTCTGGAAAAACAAAAATTTCAAAAAAAATTTACCCCAAGTTAAAAAAGATTTACGGCCCAACTGTTTTGTTTAGTGGTGACGATATAAGAAGAATTTTTAAATTAAGAGGATATTCTCCAAAAGATAGATTTGAAACAGTTATGAAATATTGCAAATTAGCAAAATTTGTTACATCACAAAATGTTAATGTGGTTTTTGCAGTTATTGGTATGATGGACAAAATAAGAGCGTGGAATAGAAAAAATATTACAAATTATGTTGAAATTTATATTAAATCGGATTTAAAAAAAATAATTAATAAAAAGAAAAAAAAAATTTATCATAAAAATAAAAAACATATTGTTGGATTTGATATAAAACCTGAGTTTCCAAAAAGACCAGATATAATTTTAATTAATGATTTTAAAAAAGATATAAATACTATCTCCAAAGAATTGATTTTAAAAATTAAAAATCACATTAATTAATTAATGATTTTTTTGATAAAAGCTTAGAAATTCTAGTGTCCATAAAATAACTTGGTATGGGTTTATTTCTTTTTAACATATCTCTAATTTTTGAACCACTTATTTTAATTATATCTTTTTTTTTGCAATTTGAATCTTCACAGATAGTATTTTTAACTCTTTCACATTTTTTACAATAGAAAGGTTCTTTACCTGCAATAATTTTTATTTTAAGTTTTTTTTGATTTTTGAAACAGTATTTTTGTGATTGTTTGTAATCATAAAATTGTTTAAATCCTGCATGATCTCTTCCAATCCAAAAATGAGTACAACCATAATTTTTTCTCACTATAGCATGAAGTGCAGCTTCTCTATAACCCGCGTACCGAGGATATGAAAAAAAAGGTATAGAATAAACTTTATCAGAATTCAATAATTTCACCGCAAGTTTGTTAGTTTTAATAATTAATTTATCTCTATATTCTCCTTTTTTGTATTGGCCAATAAGAGGTTGTATTAGTAAAGCACCAAATTTTTTATATAAGTATTTGTGTATCCATTGATGAGCTTTGTGTGGAACATTTCTAGTATGAAAACTTGCTAAAAAAGAAAGATTTTTTTTTTTAATTTTTTTTTTAAAATAGTTTGGGGATTTGAAAAACTCATGAGATAAATTTTTAGGATTTTTTTTTTCAAAATCAAAACTCATAAATCTATAATTATCAATAATAAATTTTTTATAATAAGGATGTTTTTTAAAGTTTTTTCCATAAATTTTTTGGCATATAGCTTTTTTATCTAAATCATAAAAATTGATGTTACTAATATTTATTAGTTTTCTTTTGTTATATGTTAGGACTAATTTTTCCTCGTCCTTTATTTCTAAATATTGTTTTTTATTCACACCAAAAAAGATAGGAAATGGAAAAAATTTCTTATTGTATTTTTTAAAATTTACAATTTTTAAAAATTCTTTTTTAGAAACAAAATTAGTTAACGGAAGGAAAACACCATTTAACAAATTTAATAGATCAGAAAATTGATTATTGTTTATACTTATTTGCTGCATTTAAAAGTTTAATTGTAAATATACATAATATATATATAAAAAATTCTTTAAAAAATACATGGTATTTGATCTAGCTATAATTGGTTGTGGTGTTATTGGAGTTGAAACACTTCATGAAATTAGAAAAACTTTATCAAAAAATAAAAAATCAAAAAAAATAAAAATAGCAATTATTGAAAAAAATTTAGACAATATTCCTGGTGGAGTAGCATACAGTGTAAAAAATTCTAAGTTTGGTTTTTTTAACAATCCATTGAGGTTATCTCATCCAGATTTTATTAAATGGTTTAATTTATATAAAAATAAAAAAAAGATTTTAGAATTTTCTAAAAAAAAAAAAAATTATAATTTAGTGAATTGGGCCAAAAATAATAATTTTATTTTAAAAGCTAAATTTAAAGATTATGATGAAATATATTTACCGAGATTAACATATGCTTTTTTTTTAGAGGAAAAGTTGATTGAATTTTTAAATAATAAGAAAAAATTAAAAATTTCTGTAAATTTTTTAAAAGGCGAAGTAAAAAATTTGAATAGAGATAATATTTATAAAATTTATCCTAAAACAATTTTTAATAAATTTAATATCAAATTCAAAAAAAAATGTTTATTTAAAGAAAAAACTTTAATAAAAATTGACAAGATTAAAACTAAAAAAAATATTATTGGTACAGGTATTGTTCCTCCTAAAAAAATAAATGAAATAGGAAAAAAAATTAATTCAAATTACATATGGGATTTTTACAGTTCTGGTGGAACATTTAATTTGCTTAAAAAAATTCACAAAATAACAAAAATAAAAAGAAATATTAAATTAGTTTTTATAGGTAACAAGGCAGGACTATTAGAAACTATGCAAGAGATTGAAAATCTTATTAAACTAAAAAAAAATAATATAAAAATTATTTGTATTTCAAAAAATTCCTTAACTTTACAAAAAGCAGAACGGTCTAAAAAATTTGATTTTTTTAAATTTAAATATTTAATCAAAAAAAAGATTAAACAAATTAAAAAAAGTGATCATATCTTAAATTTAATTACAAAAGAATTTAAACAAGCAAAATTAGATGGTTTTAATAAGTATGATGTTTGGACTAAAACATTAAAAAATAAAATCATGAACATTTGTTATCAACAACTCAGCGAATCAGAGAGAAAAAATTATAACTTGAATATATTTCCTAAGATTAGAAATATGACTAGGTATACCTATCCAGAAACAGTTAATGCAAAAAATAGATTACAAAAAAATAAAGTAATTTCTTTTTTAAAAGATAAAGTTATTTCAATAATTAAAAAAGACAATTTTATAATTTTAGAAACAAAAAATAATAAAAAATTAAATTGTGATTTAGTGGTTAATGTCTCTGGTCCGGTAAGTATAATTGATAATAAAAATGAAATTGAATTTATAAATTCTTTGAAAAAGATTAGTAAAAAATTTAATGAAAGAGGTTTTTCTACCAATAATAACTTTATGTTAGAAAGAGATATTTATTTGCCTGGAACTTTGTCAAATAATTTTAATCCAGGAAGAGAAACTATCATCAAAGCAATAACAAAAAATGCTCATAAAGTAGCAAAAAATATTTTTGCTTTATAAATTTAGTTTATCAAAAAAATTAAAAATTAGACAAGTAGACTTTACTTTTATTTTTTTAAATGATATCAGTCGCTCTATTTTTAATCATAAATTATGCTTAAAGACCAATTATCCTGGGATGAATTTTATAAAAATAGTATTAATAGAAAATCTGTACCAAAAAAAGTAAAAGAATTTAATAGATTGGTAGCTCATTCTAAAAATTTTTTTATTATTTCAGGTTATGGCGCATTTACGCCGGGATACTTATTAATCATTTCAAAAAATTTCCTCCCGTCTTTTGGATTAATTAAAAAAAATCAATTAGACGAACTTAATTTTTTAATTAAAATTATTAAGAGAAGTATAAAAAATGAATTAAAAAGAAGATCAGTAGTTTTTGAACATGGTATGTGTGCTTGCATAGGAGGTCTTGATAGAGCTCATATACATATTATGAGCATTCCAAATGAAACAAACGAGGAAACGATCAAAAAATCTATAAATTCTGTTTTGTACAATAGAAAAGCTGGAATTGAATATATAGAATACAATAATTATAAACTTCAAAATGTTCATGACATTAATCATATTTATGAAGATTTAATATCCAACAAAAAAGATAAAGAATTTAAAATAGTGGGGGAAATTTATAAGATAAAGGATATTCAAAATTTACCAGTGAACAAATGGCCTTTAATAACACTTGATCATATTAAAAAAGGAGGACATTACGTTTATTTTATGAGTGATTTCGATAATTCCTCTTTTCTAACTACAAATAATTTCCAAACTCAATTTGGGAGAGAAGTTGTTTTTGAAAATGAATTGATTTTAAATAGTAAATTTAAAAATAAAGTTAAAAAACTTAATAAAAAAAATCAAAGCTTAAACTTATGGAGATGGCAACATTATTCTTTTGATAAAGATGTTTTACATTCAATGAAAGTTGCTAAAAAAGCCCTAAATAAACTCACTAAAGAATATCAAGATGAATTTCAAGATTTTGAATTCAAAATAATTTGAGATTATATTTAATAATCTTAAAACTTTTAAAACGTTATCCAAAGTAAATATAAATAAAATTAGCACATCTTCGAAAAAAAATTCAAGAATGTTAATTCAAACTATATAATTGAAGATCATTATGAATTTGAAAAACCTCTGAAAGAAAATTTTAAATTTTCTAAATGAAAGAGAAAAAAGTCATTTATTAATTTATATTGACAAAGTTGTTAAAAAAGCAATATTTATATCTTTTTTAAATGAACCAAAAAATTTTCATCACAGGAACTATGAGAACTGGTCAATCTCAAATAATAAATTTTCTTTCATCACACTCAAAAATTTTAATATTGAATGATAGAGTGCATTTTTTCAGATTTGTATATGAAAGATATAACCCACTTAACGAAGAAAATTTAGATTTTTTACTCAATGATCAGAAATTAAGATTGAAATACAGATTTAAAATTGACATAGATGTTGTTTCTATAAAAGAGAAAATCTTAAGAATTGGCCTTACTTATAAAAATATTTATCTAACTATGATGGAATACTTTAAGAATATTGCAAATAAAGAAATTTGGGGTGAATCCGCTGCTCTTCAATGGCGAGAAATCCCTGTCTTTTTAGATTTTTTCAAAGATGGAAAGGTAATACATGCTTATAGGGATCCAAGAGGTGTTTTCGCTTCATGGAAAAAAATAAGCTCTATTCCAAATAATTCTCATTTAAATTGTATTTTTAATTGGATAGATTCCACTAATCATGTTTTTGATTTTAAAAAAAAATTTAGTCCAGATGTTTACTATGCTAATAAATATGAAAATATAAATAGTGACCCTAAAACTTATATAAAAAAAATTACTGACTTTATTAGTGTTGAATTAGAAGATATACTTTTTGAGCCAGATAAATGGAAAAAAACTTTCAATCCTAAATTAGTTGCAATACCAAAGTCGGCTCATGATGGCAAAGGTATAGTTGGCTATTCGGAAAAAAGAAGTTTTAACTGGAAAAAAAATCTAGAAGATTGGGAAATTTGTTTAATAGATTTTCTTTGTGGAAAAAATATGGAAAAATTAGGTTATGAACTTGTTTACAAAGATGTCGATAAAAGTGATCCATTATTGTTAAAAGGTTTATCTGAAATTAAAAAAAACAGATTTGTTTATGAAAATTATATGAGGTTTATAAAAACTGGAGAGGGAATAAATAAATATCCAACTGATCCAACCGACCCAAGGAATTGGGGTCAGCCTTCTAATCCGAGTGCATGGTTTGTTGAATCAGATCTTGCTAGAGATTATTATCAAGAACTAGCTATATCCTCAAAAAAGATAATGGAAAAACACATGGTGGCAAAAGTAGATTAATTTGAATTATATTATCAAGTATAAAAATTTTTAGGAATGATATATATTTTAAAAATATGAAATTAATGGATGAAAATAAATTTGAAAATTTATTTGAACATGGGTTTTGTAAATTAAAATTAACAAATAAAAATTTTGATCATTTAAAAAAAAACATTGATATTCTTGAAGCTAAAGAAAGTGATCAAATTAATGGATATTCAACAAATATTTATAGTAAATTAGACTCTGAGAGTAAAAAAATAACTAAAAACTTAGCAGAAGAAGTAAAAAAATTAAAAGAGGTAAATAGTTATCTTAAATTCTCCTCTGTTATGTCAATGTTAGTTTTAAAAGCGAAGTATTCTGAGCTAGCAAATAGAAATCCTACTGCTGCCATGCTCTGGCATAGAGATTTAGATGATTACTTAAGACAACTAAAAATAATAATACCTTTAAATGATCATTCACTTGAAAATGGCTGTTTTTCAGTTGCCTCAAAAAAAATTGCAGATAGAACCACAATGTTTATTGATAGTACACTTAAAGAGCGTAAGGATAATCAGAATAATGATTCTATTTTTAGAGTCTCAGACAAAATTTTTAGAAAAAATTTTTCAGAATATATATACGACTTCGAGGCTAAAGAAGGAGATTGTTTAATTGTTGATACTAATCTATGTTATCATCGTGGTGGACAAATATTAAATCAAAACTTAAAAAGAGACGTTATTCAAATTCATTTGGGTTACATCACTAATATTCACCATCACTTTATGAAAAAAAAAGAATTGATAATTCCATTTATTATTTCAAAATCAATTAGATCATTTCTAAAAATTTTAAGACTTCCAATAGGAAGCATCAATTCAAACAAAAGAGTTATAAACTAATAAAATATATTTTTTTATGAAAAAGAATATTTTGTTGAGTATTTTTTCGATTATTATCATATTATTTTTTTTTGAAATTTTTTTTAGAAAAAACAAAAATTTAATATCCTTAGATTTACTACATTATTATCCTCATTCAAATGTAAGGAATAATTTGTATGAGTTTAATGGTTTTAAAAAATGGCAGGATAATGTTTACGAAAAAAAAATAAATGGTAAAATTTTTAAATTTTATAGTTCACCATTGCCAGTATTCTCCATGTCACATTCAGTAGATCAAAAATTTAATGCAACTGATATATATTATTATAATCAAGGTTTTTGCAATAGAAATTATAATTCAAAAAATATAAAAATTATTGCGGTAGGAGACTCATTCACTTTTTGTACAGCTGTCGAACCTGAAAATGCTTGGCCTAAAATGGTATCAAACGAACTGAGTGCAAATCAAATATTAAATTTGGGCTATCCTGGGTCTGGTCCTTTTGAATATAATTTAATACTTAAAGAATATATTCGAAACAATAATCAATTAGTTTTATACGGTTTTTATGAGGGTAATGATTTGAGAGATATGATAAATTTTACTTCTGATAATAAAACACCTACTGCGAAGTTAAAAATAAAAGAATTTATAAGGCTTTTAATTAACAATTCTTATGTATCAACTTATCTAGTCGCTAGTTTTAAGCTAATAAAGTCGAAACTAGCTGATGAAAACTTTAGATACTCTAGAGTCTCATTTAATCAAAAATTTAATGTGACTAATACAGACTTAGATGAAATTTATTATGCAAAAAAACTTTTTCATGAGAAAAATATTAGTGAAGACCAGATATTAGATCACAGTTATTATAAAAATATTTTAAAAAAAAATTTTCTAGAAGCAAAAAATATTTCAGACCTAAATGGTTCAAAAATTATTTTTATTTATATACCGTCTGCTTATACTGTATTTAAGAATGATATTAAATTTGAAGATAAAAATATTGAAAATTATGTTAACTTCTACTCAACAGAGACTAAAAAAATTTTTAACAAAATATGTATAGAAGCAAAATTACATTGTATAGATACGGTTTCAGCACTTCAAAACTATAATGATAAAAACTATTTTCCAACACATTTTCCATCAAATGTTCATTTAACTAAAATAGGCCATGATGTCATTTCAACCGAAATTAGGAATTATGTTTGTAAAAATCTGAAAAATCTTTCAAAAGATCTCCAATTGAAATGCAAAATAAATTAATTTTATACTTTAAAATTATTTAATTTTTATCACATAAATATCAAAGTTACTCCAAATAAAATTATAGAATGCTTTTATTAATTTTCATAATTTTAAAATTATCTATTTTTGAAAAATTCTTATTTTGTCTCGCGATATCTAAGAAAAATTTTACACTTTTTAAAAGTGAATCATTGTAATCTTTTTCTTCATTCAAAATAAACTTCTTAATTAATTTTGGTTTTTTGAGCAAATTATTTTTATCAAGATTAAGAGAAGGTCCCATTATTTTTACAACTTTTTCATTTTGTTCTACTAGACCATTATCAAATACAAAAATTTTTCTATCGACTGTTGGTGAGGTGTATGAACAAAATATTTCTGCGGTAATATTCTTATTTAGTTTTACAGATATATTGCTGTTGTCAAAACTATTACCTATTTTGCTTAGATTATTAAGTAATCGCCTATTAAAAATTTTAATATTGAAAATATGATCTATTAAATCTAACCAATGTATTGCCAGCATTTCAAGCACACCAGTTGGGCATTTTTTTTTATTAGATCTCCAATTATTCTTATAATTTTTTTTGAAAGCTAAAGCTTTTCCTGAAATAATATTCGCATAAATTAAATTACCTAAGTTAAATTTTCCACTCATCTTTAACAAGTCAGCAATTTTGCTAAAACGATAATTAAAATTATAGTAAATTTTACTTGAATTTATTTTTTTTAATTTTTTTAAATCACTTAAGTTATTTGTGGGGGGTTTTTCACAAAAAATATAGCTCGATTTATGAAGTAAATTTATATAATAATAATGCGTCTCATTTGGTGAAATAATAAAAACTATATTAAAATTTTTTAAAAAACTGTGATCTTCTTTTTTAAAGTTCTTTTTCGATTTAGGTTTATAAACATCAAAATCTAATTTTAATAATTTAAGAATTTTTTGTATACGTTTTGAATGAAAACCATCACCAATAATACAAATCTTTAGGTACTTAAACATTTATTACAAGGTGTTAATGATTTTCTTTTTTTTTCATTGTGTAATGTTCTTATATTATTATAATATTCAGAATTCCAAACTGAACTGATTGTTTCATTATTTATATTCCATTTGCTCAACGTTGACTTGTAATCATAATCACAAGGGTTTACTTTTCCATCCCACCACAGAAACATTCTTCTATACAACTCTGAGCAAGTTTCCTTTATCTCATTTATTGGGTTGTCATATGTACTTTCCCATGGCACATAATTAACAAGTGCCACTTCATCTGAAAATTCTTTATAAAAATTATTCATGTCATTTATATCTTGTTGTTTGTTGATTTTAACGCCAGAAACTCTAATTTTTAACTTTGTGTTTTTATAATTTTTTTCTCTTATAGTTTTAAGCAAATTAAGATTTTTCATTATTTTATCGAAGTCAGCATTAACTCTTATTTTTTCATAATTTTTTTTATTTTTTTCATCTATAGATAATACTAAATATTGAAGATCTGATGAAAGCAGTGTGTGAATTTTTTCTTCATTAAGAAGTGTAGCATTTGTATTTAACTTTAATCCCAAAAACTTATTGTTACAATATTTTAAAAATCTATCTAATTCGGGGTGTAGAGTGGGTTCGCCTCTAGATGCAAAAGTAACAGCCTCTAGATTACCTTCTACTTCATCAATTATTTTTTTGAAAAGATCAAACTTCATAAAACCCATATGACCTTTTGACTTTGCGGAAAATGTTTTGTCAGCTTGAAAGCACATAACACATCTTAAATTACAAACTGAGGTTATTTCTACTTGAATATTTGGTGGATATTTTTCAAGAATTTTTAAATCAGGATAAAGATTATATTTATACCTATATAAAATATATCTTATTACGTCTTTTGTTTCTAATTTAAGAAATTCACTAATCTCCTGATTTTTCAAAAAAAATGTTGAGTTAAAATAATTCCCAGTTTCAACAATTTTTTTGTAACTTTCTAATATTTCTATTAAAATTAGCTTGTCGTTATTTTTTAAATTATGACACTTTTCAAAAGCAATATTTAAGATTTTTAAAATTTTTTCATTTATTCCTTGTGAAGGCAGTAAAAGATTGTCATTGTTGTTAGATCTTATATCTGTGAAGCCTCTTTCACCTTTACTATCAATATTTTTAACACTATTTTTCATAGAAAATTTTATTCCTATATTTCAAAATTCTCGAAATTTGTGAAACTTTCAATAAACTTAGGTGCAATGAAATTTTCAAATATTTCAGGTCTGACATGTCTTTTGTCTTGCTTATATGAATTTGGCCAACCTACACAATCTTGTACTATTTCAAAAGATGGGAAATAGAATACATTTTTATCATCTACAAAATCTTCAACAGCTGCTCTCAATAAAGATTTACTATATTTGTTTGCTATAACAATATCTTTATCTGTAAATGTAAATTTTAAAGGTATCGGTGAAATAGTAAATATTATTTTTTTCTTTTTTGAATCCAATAAATTTATAATTTTTTTTATATATCCTGATACCTCATTAAAATTTAATTGTTTAAATTCAGCTAAATTTTCTACAGAAATTTTTTTTATTGGGTTACCATGAAAACAATGCCAAGCTTTTTTTTTATTTTTATCAACCCAAGTTTCAATTAAACCTAAAGTTATAATTATTACATCAGCATTAATTATTGATTTTCTTAAAAATTCTAATTTTTCCTTAATAACTTTTTTTGCAAGATCGTAATCTTGTGTATTTATCCTAGCCTTAAAGAAAAGGTTTATTAATTTAAAATCTTCATTTAATTCCAGTTGCGAAATTTTTTCAAAATGATTGCCTTTTAAATTACTGGGGACTCTGATAAAAGTATTGTCGTCAAAAAACTCACTTGATTTTTGGTCTAAAGCAATTTCCATCAAATCATAAATATTCATTGGTGAAAAAAAAGTTCCCCAAGGATACCCTACTAATTTTTTATCAGGTATATAATTGACTTCACCTATATCTATTTTATTTTCTGCCAATACCCAGCCCATGTCGTCAGCAAAACAACTTCCAACCAAACATATCTTGCTATTTTTTGTTATAATTGGAAATTTTTTTAGAGTTGGTAAATATGTACCATCAAGTCTTTCGATTTTTGTCCATCGATTATTAATAGTTTTATTTTTGGGTCTTACAGACTGCATACTTTTAAAAAGTAGATCAAACAATTCACCATATTATTTGAAATAACAAAATAAATTAATTCTATAACTTTAATTCAACTATTGGTTAAATTAACAAAAAATAATAAATTTAATATTAATATTCTTTAATACATAAAAATTTTTTTCAGTGCATAAATCAAGCCAATTGAGCTATTAGTACTGGTCAGCTGCACGCATTACTGCGCTTCCACATCC
>MDSW01148753.1_pt1 | contig 24390 bp, 34 predicted proteins | sample 811171 | NCBI WGS metagenome assembly MDSW01 (sample SAMN05326641, study PRJNA326480) | marine metagenome | isolation source: seawater | place: Atlantic Ocean: North West | collected 2012 | reverse complement strand
TGGATGGAGCAAGAACAGGAAAGAGGAATTACTATTACTTCAGCTGCTACTACTTGTTTTTGGAATGATCATAGAATTAATATAATTGATACTCCTGGGCACGTTGATTTTACCATTGAGGTTGAAAGATCTTTAAAAGTTTTAGACGGTGCTGTCGCAGTTTTTGATGGTGTAGCTGGTGTTGAGCCACAATCAGAAACTGTTTGGAGACAGGCTGACAAATATAAAGTTCCAAGAATTTGTTTTGTAAATAAATTAGATAGAACTGGCGCAGATTTTTTTAGATGTGTAGATATGATAAAGGATCGACTTGGAGCAAAACCTCTCGTTATGCAGGTACCAATTGGCATTGAAGCTTCTTTACAAGGTGTGGTGGATTTAATTAAAATGAAATCAATTGTTTGGAAAAATGAAGATCTTGGTGCTGAGTGGGAAGAAAAAGATATACCTGATGATTTAAAGGAAATATGCGAGAAATATAGGAAAGAATTAGTTGAAACAGCTGTTGAACAAGACGAAAAGCTAATGGAATCATATCTAGGTGGCGAAGAAATTAAACAAGATGATTTAATTAAATGTGTGAGAAAAGGATGTTTGAACTTTGAATTTGTTCCAGTTTTAACAGGATCGGCATTCAAAAATAAAGGAGTTCAACCACTTTTGGATGCAGTTGTTAATTATCTTCCAAGTCCAACAGATATTGGGTCAATTAAAGGTACTAAACAGGATTCTGAAGACGAGATTGAAATGAAATTTGAAGATAGTGCACCTTTTTCTGCATTAGCCTTCAAGGTAGCAAACGATCCTTTTGTTGGAAGTTTAACTTTTATTAGAATCTATTCTGGTACAGTTAAATCTGGAACTGGAATATACAATACATCAAAAGACAAAGAAGAAAGAGTTGGAAGAATGCTATTAATGCATGCAAATTCAAGAGAGGACATTAAAGAAGCAAACGCAGGTGATATAGTGGCCCTAGCTGGTTTAAAAAATACCATAACAGGTCATACACTTGCAGATAAAGATAATCCTGTTTTATTAGAACCAATGGAATTTCCAGATCCTGTGATTGAAATTGCCGTTGAACCTAAAACTAAAGCTGACCAAGAAAAAATGGGTGAAGCTCTTGGCAGATTAGCCAAAGAAGATCCATCATTTAGAGTTACTTCTGACGAAGAATCAGGTCAAACGATTATTAAAGGAATGGGAGAACTTCACTTAGATATTATTGTAGATAGAATGAAAAGAGAATTTAAAGTTGAGGCAAATGTTGGAGCCCCACAAGTTGCATATAGAGAAACTATTTTAAGCTCAGCTGAATTTGATTACACTCATAAAAAACAAAGTGGTGGTGCAGGCCAATTTGCAAGAGTTAAACTTTCTGTTGAACCTTTGGAGCCAGGCAAAGGTAGGGAAATAGAAAGCAAAATTAAAGGTGGTTCAATACCTAAAGAGTTTATTCCTGGAGTAGAAAAAGGTGTAGAAACTGTTGCCGATGGAGGTATATTGGCTGGATTTCCTTTGATAGACTACAAAGTTACAATATTAGATGGTTTACATCATGATGTAGACTCAAGTGTTTTAGCTTTTGAATTAGCATCAAGACAATGTTTTAAAGAGGCTTGTTCTAAAGGTACTTTAAAATTGTTAGAACCAATTATGAGAGTTGAGGTAGTAACACCAGAAGATTATATGGGTGATGTAATTGGAGACTTAAATAGTAGAAGAGGCCAAATTAATACTCAAGAACAAAGAGGTAATGCAACAGTTATTACTGCTATGGTACCTTTGGCAAATATGTTTGGCTATATAAATAGCTTAAGATCAATGTCTCAAGGTAGAGCGCAATACTCAATGTTTTTTGATCACTATGACAAAGTTCCACAAAATGTACAAGATGAGGTTACTAAAAAAACAGGCTAATTATGGAAAAACAAAATATAAGAATAAAATTAAGAGCTTACGATAATAAAGTACTAGACCAGTCAACTGAAGAAATAGTTAATACTGTAAAAAGAACTGGTGCAAATATCAAAGGTCCAATACCACTACCTACCAAAATTGAAAAATATACAGTTTTGAGATCACCACATATTGATAAAAAAAGTAGAGAACAATTTGAAACAAGAACTCATAAAAGATTAATAGATATAATTGAGCCAACTCCTGCAACTGTAGAGGCGCTTATGAAATTAGACTTAGCTTCAGGAGTAGATGTGGAGATAAAAATTTAATGTCTGAATTAGCCCTAATAGGTAGAAAAATTGGAATGTCGCGAGAATTTTATAAAACTGGCCAATCAATACCAGTAACTGTACTAAAAATGGAAACTGGGAGAATAATCCAGTTAATAGATATACAAAAAAGAGGCTATCAAGCTGTTCAAGTTGGGTTTGGAAAAATTAAAAATTCAAGATTAACAAAATCTATGAAGGGATATTTTGCAAAAAAAAACACCGAGGCAAAAAAAATATTAAAAGAATTTAGAGTCGATAATATAGAAAATTATAAAGAAGGAAATGAACTTGGTCTAGAAATATTCAATGATGTTAAATTTGTAGATGTTAAGTCAAAAACTATTGGAAAGGGGTTTGCTGGTGCTATGAAAAGACACAATTTCAGTGGATTGCGTGCTTCACACGGAGTTTCTGTATCACATAGAGCACACGGATCAACTGGACAGAACCAAGATCCTGGTAAAGTATTTAAGGGTAAAAAGATGGCAGGTCACATGGGTGATAAAATAAGAACCATTCAAAATATTGAAATAATAAAAACAGACACAGAAAATAATCTTATATATTTAAAGGGATCAATACCTGGATCAAAAAACACAGAAGTAATAATTAAGAAAGCAGTAAAAAACATTAACAAGTTAACGATAAGTGAAAAGATTGAAATTTTGGAAAAAAAGAAAAAAATAACAGAAAAAAAGAAAAAATAAATGAAGATAGAAAAAATAAATATTGATGGTAATAAAAATTCTATTGAGGTTTTGGATAAAATTTTTGCAGCAAAAATAAATAAACAACTTGTTAGCAATGTTATTTATAAAACAAATGCAAATTACAAAGGTAGAAAAGCAAAAACAAAACAGCAAAATGAAATTAAAGGTTCAACTTCAAAAATATATGCTCAAAAAGGAACTGGAAATGCAAGACATGCTAGCAGAAAAGCACCAATTTTTGTAGGCGGAGGTGTTGCACATGGGCCAAAAGGTCAATCAAAATATAAAAAAAGAAAATTAAACAAAAGTGAGAAAAGATTAAGCGTTGTTTCAATGATTACGCAGAAATTAAAAAAAAATAATTTAATAATTTTTGAAGATTTTAAAGAAAAAATTGTAAAAACAAAAGAAATGAATAAGATTTTAATTAAATTTGAAGCTACTAACTCAATAATGATTTTTGACAAACAATCTATGGAAAATATTTATAAATCAATAAAAAATATACCTAATATAAAGATTACTGATACTAATCATTTTAGTTGCTTTGATTTAGCTAAATATAAAAAAGTAATATTTACCGAAACGTCAGTTAAAGAACTAGAAAAGAGGTATTCATAATGAATAAAGTACATTTATACGATAAAATAATATCTCCAATTATAACTGAAAAATCTACAAATATTTCTGAACAAAATAAGATTGTTTTTAAAGTTCCTAGTAAAGCTAATAAAAAAAATCTAAAGAAAAGTATAGAAAAAATTTTTAAAGTTAATGTTACAAAAGTAAATATAATTAATAAAAAAAATAGAATAAAAATAACTAGAGGAAAAAAAATTAAAGTTAAAGGATATAAGAAAGCAATTATAACTTTAAAAAAAGGTCAAAACATTGATCTAGCAACAGGAATTTAATTTATGTCATTGAAAGTATTTAAACCTTATACAAAAACTACTAGAGGAACCGTTTTAACAAGCAGAGAAGGTCTTTGGAGAGGTAAACCTCACAAACCTCTTACCTCTGCAAATAACTCTTCCAAGGGAAGAAATAATAATGGAAGAATTACCTCGCGAAATCATGGTGGTGGCCATAAGCATAAATACAGACATGTAGATTTTTATAGAAAAAAATCTGGTTTAAGTGCTCAAGTTGAGAGAATTGAATATGACCCTAATAGATCTTGTCACATAATGCTTGTAAAGTTTGAAGATGGTGAAAAATCTTACTATTTGGCACCACAAAACATAAAAGTAGGTGAAAAAATTCAAAATGGTCCAAATTCAGAAATTAAAGTAGGTAATTGCCTACCATTACAAGATATTCCGGTAGGAATAGATATACATAATGTAGAATTAAATCCAGGTGGTGGTGGAAAGATTGCAAGATCAGCTGGAACATCAGTTAAAATTTCAGGTATAGATGGAAACTATTCAATTATTAAAATGACTTCAGGGGAGGTTAGAAAAATAGATTCTAGATCACTAGCAACAATTGGTGTCTTGTCTAATCCTGATCAAAAAAATATTAAAATTGGGAAAGCGGGAAGATCTAGATGGTTAGGAAGAAGACCTCATACAAGGGGTGTAGTTAAAAATCCAGTTGACCATCCTCATGGAGGAGGTGAAGGTAAATCAGCTGGAGGTAGACACCCAGTTTCACCAACAGGGCAGTCAGCAAAAGGTTTAAAAACTAGAGATAATAAAAGAACAGATAAATTTATAATTAGAAGAAGAAAGAAAAAGAGAGGATAAAATATGTCTAGATCAGTTTGGAAAGGGCCATTTGTTGAAGAAAGCTTAATAAAGAAAGTAGAAAAAATTAAAAACGACCCAAATAAAAAACCTATTAAAACGTGGTCAAGAAAGTCAACTATCATTCCAGATTTTGTTGGATTTAGTTTCTTAATTTATAACGGAAAAAAATTTATACCAATAACAGTTTCAGAGGATATGGTGGGACATAAATTCGGTGAATTTGCACCTACAAGACAGTTTTTTGGTCACACACCAGCTGATAAAAAAGCAAAAGTTGAATCAGAGGCTAAAAAATAAAAATGAATAAAATAAATACAGTAACTGAAAAAAAAATAGTTAAATCTATAAATAAAAATGTTAGATCAAGTACTAGAAAATTAAAACCGATTCTAAAGTCAATTGTAGGTAAAAAAGTAGATTTAGCAATTAGAGATTTAACTTTTTCAGATAAAAGAATTTCAAAAGATGTAAAAAAAACAATTTCATCCGCTGTAGCCAATGCAGAAAATAATTACCAATATGATATAGATAAATTAATAATTAAGGAAGCTTATTGCGGGAAGCAAGTTGTTATGAAAAGATTTAGAGCAAGAGCCAAAGGTAGAGCTTCAGCTATTATGAAACCTTATTCTAATGTAACTATAATACTTACTGAAAAAGTAAAACATAAGGAAAGTCATGGGACAAAAAGTTAATCCAGTTGGTTTAAGATTGGGCATAAATAGAGGATGGGATTCCGTATGGTATGCAAAGAAAAAAGACTTTGGAAACTATTTAATTGAAGATTATAAAATAAGAGATTTTATTAAAAAAAATGTAATTAATTCAGGTGTATCAAAAGTCATGATTGAAAGGACTAGTAAAAAATGTTTTGTAACAATTTATACGTCAAGACCAGGTTTTGTAATTGGAAAAAAAGGAAGTGATATAGAAAAGATTAAAGGCAAGCTTTCAAAACTAACTTCAAATGAGGTAGTTTTAAATATAAAAGAGGTTAAAAAACCTGAAACAAATAGTTATTTAGTTGCAGAGAATATAGCACAACAATTAGTTAAAAGAATTTCTTATAGAAGAGCAATGAAGAGGGCAATGCAATCAGCTTTAAGATTGGGAGCTAAGGGAATAAAAGTTTCAATAAGTGGAAGATTGGGAGGCAATGAAATTGCAAGAACAGAATGGTTAAGAGAAGGAAGTATACCATCTCATACATTGAGAGCTGACATAGATTATGCTGAAGCCGAGGCGCTAACAACTTATGGTATTATCGGAATAAAAGTATGGATATATAAAGGAGAAATTTTTGTAAGAGAATTTAGCCAAGAAAGAAATAAAAAATAACTATGTTACAACCAACTAGAACAAAATATAGAAAAGCTCATAAAGGAAGAATTCATGGTCACGCATCAAGATGCAATAATATGAATTATGGTTCTTATGGATTAAAGGCTATACAACCAGAAAGAGTTATTTCAAGGCAAATCGAAGCAGCTAGAGTTGCTCTTACTAGACACATGAAAAGACAAGGAAGAGTATGGACAAGAATGTTTCCCAACATACCAGTTTCTAAAAAACCTACAGAAGTGAGAATGGGTAAAGGAAAAGGTTCTCCAGAGTTTTGGGCATGTAGAGTTAAACCTGGCAGAATTTTATTTGAAGTAGATGGTGTAACGGAACAGGTTGCAAAAGAAGCTTTATATAAAGCATCTGCAAAATTACCAATAAAATGCAAATTTATTAAAAGAATATAATAATGAAAAAAAAAGATATTAAAAAATTAACTAAGGCACAATCATTAAAAGAATATGAGAAGCTAAAAAAAGATTTATTTAACATTAGGTTCCAGAAAATTAATGGACAAATAAAAAATCCGTCTAAAATTAATGAAACTAAAAAAAACATAGCAAGATTAAAAACTTTAATAGAAAGAAAAAATGCCTAAAAAAATATTAAATGGAATTGTTGTAAGCGACAAACCAAATAAGACAATTACTGTAGTAGTAGAAAGAAAATATCAACATCCTATTCTAAAAAAAGTAATGAAGGCAAAAAAAAAATATAATGTTCATGATGAAGGTAATAAATATAAAAATGGCGATAAAGTTTCAATCAGAGAATGTAAACCATTTTCTAAATCTAAAAAATTTGAGGTAATAGGAGATTTAAAATGATTCAAGTTCAAACCGAACTATATGTTGCAGATAATACAGGAGCAAAAAAAATTGAATGTATTAAAGTGCTTGGTGGTTCAAAAAGAAGATATGCAAGTATTGGAGACACAATAGTCGTTGCTGTAAAAGAAGCAATTCCAAAAGGAAAAGTTAAAAAAGGATCTGTACACAAGGCAGTGGTTGTGAGAGTTAAAAAAGGAATTCATAGAAATGATGGTTCAAAAGTAAGATTTGATAATAATGCAGCTGTACTAACTGATGAGAAAGGTGAACCTATTGGAACAAGAATATTTGGACCAGTGACTAGAGAATTAAGAAACAAGGGGCAAATGAAAATTATTTCGTTAGCGCCAGAGGTGCTATAAATGATAAAAAAAGGATTGAAGGTTAAAATTATTTCTGGAAAAGACAAAAATAAAGATGGCGAAATAATTGAAATTGATAGAAAAAACAATAGAGCAAAAATAAAAGGTATAAACATGGTTAAAAAGCATGTGAAAACTACAAAAGAAAAAAAGGGAGGAATTATTTCTAAAGAAAATTTTGTAAATATTTCAAACCTAGTAATTTTTGAAAATAAAAAAGAGATTAAAAAATAATGGAACCAAGATTAAAACAGACATTAAACAAAAAAATAGAGCCAATTTTGAAAGAAAAATTCGGTTATAAAAATTTATATATGGGTCCAAAAATATATAAAATCGTACTAAATATAGGACTTGGTTTAGATGGTAATGATAATAAAATTCTTAAATCTTGCCAGGAAGACCTAGCTAAAATTGCAGGCCAGACTCCAGTAATTACTAAGTTTAAAAAATCAATTGCTAATTTTAAAACTAGGAAAAATACAAATTCAGGTCTTAAAGTTACGCTTAGGAAAAATAAAATGTATGAGTTTTTAGATAGATTGATAAATATTGCTTTACCACGAATAAAAGATTTTAGAGGATTAAACCCAAATAGTTTTGATAAATTTGGAAATTATACTTTTGGTATTAAAGAACATATTGTTTTTCCGGAAGTAAATTTTGATAAAGTTGAAAAAATAAGAGGTCTAGATATAACAATTTCAATAAAAGCTAAAAATAAAGATCATAGTTATGAATTACTTAAACAGATGAATTTCCCATTTATAGAAAGAAAGGGTAATTAATGGCAAAACTTAGTGCGATAAATAAAAATAACAAAAGAATTAAACTTGCAAATAAATTTTATGAAAAAAGAAAAAAATTAAAAAAATTAATAATGAATAAAAACTTATCCTTAGAAGAAAGATTTAAAGCCCAGCAAAAACTTTCCAAAATGCCAAGAAATTCAGCATTAAATAGAGTTATGAATAGATGCCAAATTACAGGAAGACCTCACGGTGTTTATAGAAAATTAAAAATATCAAGAATAGCATTAAGGCAATTAGGGTTAGAAGGAAAAATACCAGGAATGGTTAAATCAAGTTGGTAGAAAGGAAAATATGAGTTTAAGTGATCCAATAGGAGATATGTTAGCTAGAATAAAAAATTCACTTATGAGAAATCATAAAGTTGTTGAATTGCCATCTTCTAAATTCAAAATTAAATTAGCCGATGTTTTGAAAAGTGAAGGATATATTATAGATTATAAAGTGACCGAAGATAAGAAACCAATCCTTAAAATAAACCTAAAATATAGCTCAGGAAATCCTGTAATTAGTTCCATAGAGAGAGTTTCTAAACCTGGAAGAAGAATTTTTTCAAGTGCAGAAAGTTTGCCAAAAATTAATAACGGTTTGGGCATAGCAATAGTATCAACACCAAAAGGCGTAATGACAGATATTGATGCAAGAAGACAAAACATAGGTGGGGAAATAATTTGTAAGGTATTTTAAATGTCAAAAATAGGTAAAATAAATATTAATATCCCTGATAAAGTAAAAGTTCTTTTAAGTGGAAATAAAATAAATATCGAAGGACCGCTTGGAAAAAAAACTTTAAATTTAGATACAGAGTTATTTGATTTAATAATTAACGAAGGAAAAGATGTTTCGATTAAGCCAAAAAAACTGACTCAAAATATAAAGAAGTTATGGGGCATGAATAGAAGTTTACTTAATAATGCGATAACAGGTATTAGTAGTGGATATGAAAAAATTCTTGAATTATCAGGTGTAGGATTTAGAGCTGCTTTAAAGGGAAAACAATTGAATCTGCAACTAGGATTCAGTCATGATGTTAATTTTGACATACCTGAAGGAATTAAAATAACAGTTGAAAAACAAACAATAATTAAAATAATTGGTTTTGATAAGCAACAAGTAGGAATGATTGCATCTCAAATAAGAAGTATAAGACCTCCTGAGCCTTATAAGGGCAAAGGAATAAGAGAGCAGGGGCAAAGTATTTTAAGAAAAGAGGGAAAGAAGAAATAATGAAACTTACTACATTAGAACGAAAAAGATACAGAGTAAGAAACAAAGTTAAAAAATCGTCAAGAGGCGACAGATATAGATTGAGTGTATCGAGATCCTCAAAAAATATAAGTGCACAAATTATTGATGATGTTAATAAAATAACTTTAATTTCAGCATCATCATTAAAAAAAGAATTAAAATCAGAAAAAAAAAGTAAAACTGAATTATCTACAATTGTAGCAGAAACATTAGCGGCAAAAGCAAAAGAAAAAAAAATTACCAAAGTTTATTTTGATAGAGGAATTTATAAATATCATGGTAGAGTAAAAATATTTGCTGAAGTATTAAGAAAAAATGGATTGGAATTTTAATTTATGGATAAAAATAATAATGATTTAGTAGAAAAATTAGTTCACATAAACAGAATTACAAAAGTAGTTAAAGGCGGAAGAAGATTCGGTTTTTCAGCACTTGTTGTTGTTGGCAACCAAAATGGAAAAATTGGTATAGCTCATGCTAAAGCCAAACAAGTGCCGGATGCAATAAAAAAAGCTAATGAATTAGCAAAAAGAAACATGATTCAAATACCTTTAAGAGAAGGAAGAACAATTCATCATGATATATATGGGAAAGATGGAGCTGGAAAAATAAAATTAAGGGCAGCACCTAAAGGTACAGGAATCATTGCAGGTGGTCCTGTGAGATCAGTTTGTGAAGTTTTAGGTATAAAAGATATTGTTGCAAAGTCCATAGGCACTGCTAATCCACATAATGTCATTAGAGCATGCATGAAAGCATTATTAAAACAATATTCTCCCAAAAGCATATCAATTCTAAGAAATAAAAAGATTTCTGAAATAATAGAGAAAAGAGGATAATGAGTAATTTAAATTCAATATCTAAAGTAAAAAAACATAAATTGAGAGTTGGAAGGGGAATAGGTTCTGGAAAAGGAAAAACTTCTGGAAGAGGCGTGAAAGGTCAAAAATCAAGATCAGGAGTAGCAATCAAAAGTTTTGAAGGCGGACAAATGCCTTTATACAGAAGATTGCCCAAAAGAGGATTTAATCCAATTAAAAAAATTAAGATTGCAAAAATAAATGTTGAAAAGCTTCAATCACTATTTGATAAAAAAATGATAAAAAATGATGAAAAAATAAATTTACCTAATTTAATAAAAAAAAATATTTTGAATAAAAAATATAAAAAAATAAAAATATTAGGAGCGGGTGATATAAAAGCACAACTAGATATTGAAGCTGATTTTTCATCCAAGGTAGCAAAAGAAAAAATTGAAAAAAGTGGTGGAAAATTATCAATAAAAAAAAGTTAATTAATGAGTGAATTATCTCAATCAAGCGATCTAAGAAATCGGATTTTGTTTACTATTTTTATATTATCCATCTATAGACTAGGAACATTTATTCCATTGCCAGGCATTGATCCTGACCAATTACAAATTATGATGCAAAGCAATCAAAAAGGATTGCTAGGTATGTTTAATGTTTTTGCTGGTGGTGCAGTCAGTAGGATGGCAATTTTTGCTTTAGGAATAATGCCATATATATCATCATCAATTATTGTTCAATTGTTAACTGGAGTATCAGATTATTTTAAAAATTTAAAAGCTCAAGGTGAAATTGGAAGACAAAAGATTACTCAAATAACAAGATATGGAACCGTATTACTAGCCATTGTGCAAGGTTATGGTTTATCTGTTGGATTAGAATCATCAGCAAATTTAGTAATTAATCCAGGAATCTATTTTAAAATATCAACAGTAACAACAATAGTAGCTGGAACAATATTTTTAATGTGGCTAGGAGAACAAATTACTCAGAGAGGAATTGGTAATGGAATTTCATTAATAATTTTTTCAGGAATTGTTGCTGAAATACCAAGGGCATTAGTTACCACATTTGAATTGGGAAGAACTGGAGCAATATCTACCTTAATGATTATAGGAATATTTGTTATTTTAGTGCTTACTATATTATTTATTGTTTTTATGGAGCGTGCATTAAGAAAAATATTAATAAATTATCCAAAAAGACAAATGGGCAACAAAATGTATGGTGGAGACTCCTCACATTTACCATTAAAGATCAATTCCGCAGGTGTAATACCAGCTATTTTTGCCTCTGCATTATTACTTTTGCCTGTTACATTTTCAAATTTTAATGTTTCAGAAAACGAAACATTTTTAAATATAACTTCTTATTTTTCCCAGGGTCAGCCCCTTTATATGATTTTGTATGCATCAGGAATAATTTTTTTTACTTTTTTTTATACTTCAATAACTTTTAATCCAAATGAAACGGCTGAGAATTTAAGAAAGTATGGTGGCTTTATTCCTGGGATAAGACCTGGTGAAAGCACAGCTTTATATATTGATACAATTTTAACAAGATTAACTACCATGGGTGCTTTATATTTAACTTTAGTTTGTTTAATGCCTGAATTTTTAATTGCCAATTATCCTATACCATTTTATTTAGGAGGCACATCAATATTAATCGTTGTAGTTGTTGCTATAGATACAGTAACGCAAGTTCAGACAAGATTAATGAGTTCTCAATATGAACAACTAATCAAAAAAACCAAGTTCGGAAGATAAAAAACGTGAACATAATAATTTTCGGTCCTCCAGGCGCTGGAAAAGGAACGCAATCTAAATATCTAGTAAAAAAATTAAATAATTTTCAAATATCAACAGGAGACATGCTAAGAGATGAAATCAATAAAGATACAATAATTGGTAAAAGAATTATAAATAATATGAATGATGGAAAATTTGTTGAAGATGAAATTGTAAATAAACTTCTTGAAAAAATAATATTTGACCCGAAAAAAATGAATAGATTAATTTTTGATGGTTATCCAAGAACTATAAATCAAGCTAAAAATTTAGAAATTTTATTGAATAAATCTGTTCAAAAAATAGACTATATTTTTTTTCTTAATGTAAATAAAGATTCAATAATAGCAAGAATAGAGAAAAGAAAAATTTTAGAAAAAAGAACGGATGATGAGGCTAATACTATTTTAAAAAGATACGATACCTACATGGAAATAACAAAGCCAGTTTTAGAATTTTACTCATCTAGAAATTATTTTTATGAAATTGATGGAAGCGAAAAAATAGAAGTAATTTCAAGCAAAATTGACCAAATTCTAAGTGTATAATGCATTGACATTAAAACAACTTCTTATATAAAAGGCTAAATTTTATCACAATATTATGGCTCGTATCGCAGGTGTTAACATTCCGCAAAATAAATTAGTGCAAGTAGGGCTAACTTATATTTACGGTATTGGTCAAAAGTTTTCTAATGAGATTTGCCATGCTCTAGAAATACCAAAATCTAAAAGAGTTAATGAATTAACTGATGATCAAATACTAAAAATAAGAGAATATATTGATCAAAAATTTACTGTAGAAGGAGATTTAAGAAGGGAAAACTCATTAAGCATCAAAAGATTAATTGATTTAGCTTCATATAGAGGTTCTAGACATAGAAAAAAACTTCCTGTTAGAGGGCAAAGAACGAGATGTAATGCAAGAACAAGAAAAGGAAAAGCAATTGCTATTGCAGGAAAAAAATTAACTCCACTTAAAAAATAAATAAATAAATGAATAAAGAAAAAATAGAGAATAAAGATCAAAATAAAGATAGTAAATCCAAGGCAAAAAAAAGCTCATATTCTAAAAAAAAAAGAGTTAAAAAAAATATAACCAATGGTATTGCTTATGTTCAATCAACTTTCAATAATACGATTGTATCAATAGCAGATACAGATGGAAATATTGTATCTTGGGCATCAGCTGGCCAAAAAGGTTTTAAAGGATCTAGAAAATCAACACCTTATGCGGCGCAAGTTGCTGCAGACTCTGCTGCAATAAAAGCTTTAGAGTTTGGAATGAAAATTTTATCTGTTGAAGTCAAAGGCCCAGGTTCTGGAAGGGAAACGGCATTAAGAGCTTTACAAGCAAGAGGTTTTAAAATTGTTTCAATTAAAGACACAACACCAATGCCACATAATGGAACTAGACCACCAAAAAAAAGGAGAGTTTAAATGGAAACATCTGAAGTAAACACAAAAAATTGGAAATCATTAATTAAACCATCTAAACTTGATGTTCAATTAAGTGATGATAAGTCTCATGCAAAAATAATAGCCGAACCATTGGAAAAAGGTTATGGTCTTACATTAGGTAATTCATTAAGAAGAATTTTACTTTCTTCTATAAGAGGAACAGCTGTTACTTCAATTCAAATTGATGGCGTTCTTCATGAATTTACTTCAATCAAAGGTGTTAGAGAAGATGTTACTGATATTGTTTTAAATGTAAAAGAATTAGCATTAAAAAGTAATACTGAAGGTGATAAAAAACTTATTTTAGATGTAAAAGGACCAGGTGAAATAAAAGCATCGAATATTTCACCAGTTGCTGATATTGAAATATTAAATCCAGATTTGGTAATATGTAATTTAGATGAGAATACTAATTTTCATATGGAAATGACAGTCGGTACAGGAAAAGGTTATATAGCTGCAGATATGAATAAACCTGAAGAACCACCGTTAGGTTTAATTCCAATAGACTCCCTATTTAGTCCTGTGAAAAAAGTTTCTTATTCAGTTAGTACGGCAAGAGAAGGAAAAGCTTTAGACTATGATAAATTAACTATGGAAATTCAAACAAATGGCTCAATTTCAGCTGAAGATGCGGTAGCATATTCTGCCAGAATATTTCAAGATCAGCTAGGAATGTTTGTTAATTTTGATGAACCACAAGAAGTAATCATTAGAGACAAACCAACAGAACCTGAGTTTAACAAAAATTTGTTGAGAAAAGTTGATGAACTGGAACTATCAGTAAGATCAATGAATTGTTTAAAAAATGATAATATCATCTATATAGGGGATTTAGTTCAAAAATCTGAAGGTGAAATGCTCAGAACACCAAATTTTGGAAGAAAATCTTTAAACGAAATAAAAGAAGTGTTAACTGGTATGTCATTGTATTTAGGTATGGAAATTCCTAACTGGCCACCTGATAATATAGCTGAATTATCAAAAAAACTTGAAGAAGCAATATAATGAGACATAAATTTGGTTATAAAAAACTTAATAGAACATCAGAGCATAGAAAAGCATTAATAAAAAATATGCTTAATTCATTAATAAAATATGAGCAAATTACCACAACTCTTCCAAAAGCAAAAGTTTTAAAGCCTCAAGCGGAAAAATTAATCACACTAGGAAAAAAAGATAGCTTGCAAAACACAAGAACATTAATTTCAAAGCTACAAGATTTTAAATCTGCAAATAAAATTAGGAAGACTTTATCAAAAAGATACCTAAATAGAAAAGGTGGGTATACAAGAATTATAAAAGCAGGTTTTAGGTACGGAGATAATGCACCTATGGCAATAATTGAGTTTGTCGATAGAAACATTGAAGCAAAAAAAGTTGATCGAAAAAAAAAGCTAATAAAAAAAGAAGAAACTAAAGAAGCTACAGTTTAATTTTTATTAATATTCTTAAATGAAAAGTACTCTCAACGTTGAAAATACGTTTAGTAATATGAGGATTGATCGATTATTAAGAAATCATTTAGGAAATATACCTCAGGGACTAATAGAAAAAAGTTTAAGGAACGGAAAAATTAAATTAAATAAAAAGAAAGTTAAAAGTTCAACAAAAGTAAAAGTTGGTGATAAAATTGAGTTTTTTAATTTTATTTTTCAAAAAAAAAATCAAAATGAAAAAAATAAATTTCAACCAAGTGGTAATACAATTAGAGAAAATGAAAATTTGATAATTGAAAATAATGATAATTTTATAGTTTTAAATAAACAATCAGGAATATCTGTACAAGGTGGAACTAAATCAAAAAAAAATCTTATAGATATATTCAAAAAAAGTAAACTTTTTGATAAATCAAAACCTTTTTCAGTACATAGATTAGATAAAGAAACATCAGGCGTATTCATAATTGCAAAAAATAGAGAAACTGCACAGTTATTAACTTCATTATTCAGGTTGCGCAAAGTTCACAAGACTTATCTAGCAATTTGTCATGGAGAGATTCAGCAAAATAAAGGAAGTATAAACAATGATCTAGTACGATACGACAATAATAAGAAGATTGTAGAAAAAGCAGAAACAATTTTTAATGTAGTAGATAAAAATACTTCTTCAACATTAGTTAAAATGAGACCTATAACAGGTAGAAAACATCAGTTAAGAAAACATTTATTTAATATAGGGCATTCAATTTTAGGTGATAAAAAATATAATTCTATAAATAGTGGAAAAATAATTAACAAAAATTTAATGCTCCACTCATACGAAATTAAATTTATGATCAATAAAAAAAAATATACATTTAGAGCATCATTGCCAGACTATTTTAGAAAAATGTTAAAAACAAAAAGACTTAGTTTTCAATATTAATTAAAAAATTTTCAACAAGTTTATTTGAAATATTTTCATAATTTTGTTTTTTTATTTTATTTAAATTTGAAATTTTTTTACTGTCTAAACCACAAGGAACTATTTTGTCATATTTTTTTAGATCATTAGAAATATTTATAGCGAAACCGTGATATGCTATCCATTTTTTTACTTTAATTCCAATAGCTGCAATTTTTTTAATATTTTTTTTTTCTTTGTACCAAATTCCAATATTCTTTCTATCAGCAAAGGTTCTTATTTTGAAATATTTCAATGTTTCAATAATCGTTTTTTCTATTAATAAAACTAATTTTTTAATACTTAATTTTCTTTTTTTTAAATCAATTACAAAATAAAAAACTAACTGACCTTTTCCATGAAAAGTGATTTTACCTCCTCTATTTGTTTTTATGAAATTTATAGATTTATCTAAAATTTCTTTATCATTATAACTTGTGCCTCCTGTATAAATGTCTTCATGCTCTAGAGTCCAAATAAATTCATTGTTTTTATTATTAGATATTTCCTCTAATCTTTTTTCCATTTGTAATATAGCAAAATTATATTTTACGGGTTTTATTGACTTTTTTATCTCAAAATTCATTTATAAATTGTAATATTCTTATTTTGTATTAATAGTCCCAACTAATTTAAAGGAAATTTTATGACTTTAATTAAAAAAATTAAAGATAAAAAAGTAAATTTTGAATTTAATAAAGAATTCATAAAAGTAGTTACTGAAAAAATTACTAGTAATGATGCAGAATTTATTACAAATTCATTCAAGGAAATGCACCCATCTGATGCAGCTGATATTATAGAACACCTTAATGTAGATGATAGGGAAAATCTTATTAAATTAAATAATTTCAAAATTGACCCAGAAGTTTTTGTCGAATTAAATGAATCTATCCAGGCAGAAATTATGACTTATCTGTCTTCAGACTCTATAGTAACAATTTTAAAAAATCTTGAATCTGATGATGCCATTAAAATCCTAGAAAATGTTAAAGAAAAAGATAAGAATACTATACTTAGTTCACTTCCACCAAAAGATAGATTTGCTCTTTTAGAAAGTTTAAGCTATCCTGAAGACTCTGCTGCAAGAATTATGCAGCGTGAATTTACAGCAATACCAAGTAATTGGTCAGTAGGTCAAACAATTGATTATCTAAGAGAAAATAAAGAACTTCCAGAAGAGTTTCTTGAAATATTTATTGTTGATGAAGAATTTAAACCAATAGGAACCATACCTTCATCTAAAGTTTTAAGAACTTCTAGGGATACTAAAATGCTTTCACTTATGTCAGAGTCTCAACAATTAATACCAGTTGATATGGATAAAGAAGAGGTTGGTAACTTATTTGAAAATTATAATTTAAGTTCAGCCGCAGTTGTAGATAAAAGTGACAAGTTAGTAGGGATGATAACGTATGACGATGTATTAACTGTTTTAAAAGAAGAAGCTGAGGAAGATGTTTTAAGATTAGCTGGTGTTGGTGATGAAGAAATTACTGATGGTGTTTTAACCAAGACCAAAAGAAGATTTAATTGGCTGCTTTTAAATCTATTTACAGCCTTTCTAGCAACCTACTGCATAAGTTTATTTGGCGCAACTATAGAACAAATGGTAATTTTAGCTTTTTTAATGCCTATTGTTGCTTCCATGGGTGGTAATGCTGGTATGCAAACATTAGCTGTTACAATTAGATCTTTAGCAACTAAAGATTTAACTAAGAATAATTTTACTAAAAATGTATTTAAAGAATTTAATATTGGAATTTTAAATGGAATTATATTTGCAATTATTAGCTCACTAGTAGTTCAAATTTGGTTTAGTGATAATATATTATCTTTAATAATATCTATATCTATGATTCTTACAATGATAGTAGCAGGACTTTTTGGAATTTTAGTACCAGTTACTTTAAAAAAATTAAATATTGATCCTGCAATTTCTTCAAGTGTATTTGTTACAACAATTACTGATGTTATTGGATTTGTATCTTTTTTAGGTGTTGGAGCTTACTTTTTTTAATTTAAAAGTTATCTATTAATCTTATTTTACCAATATTATAAGCAATAAATAGTCTATATTTTCCATTTTTTTGCGAAATTTTTAGATTATTTTCGCTTCTTAATTCTAGATAGTCAATATTTATTTTGTAATTTTTTTCTAACATTTTTATATTTTCATCCATTAAAGAAAGTAAATTTTTATTTTTTAAATTTAACTTTTTTTTAAGTTTATAAAGATACTTAGCTATTAAAGATGCTTTAATATAACTTTTTTTATTTAAAAGCATATTTCTTGTTGATAGGGCAATCTTATTTTTATCCCTTATTGTAGGACAACTAATAATTTTAACATTGTATTTTTTACTTAAATATTTTTTAATAAGATAAAGTTGTTGAAAATCTTTTTCACCCATAAAAATAGATTTAGCTTTTATTAGTTTCATTAGTCTGTTCATAACATTAAGAACTCCTTCAAAATGCCCTTTTCTAAACCTAGCACATAATATTTTATCTTTTTTAGAGAGTTTAAATTTTTTAGTATTTCCTTTATAAATATCAAAAGCTTTAGGCGTAAAAAGATAATCAACTTTAAGTTTTTTTAAAATTTTAATATCATTATTTAAATTTCTAGGATATTTTTTATAGTCAATTTTATCATTAAACTGAGTTGGGTTCACAAAAATACTCACAATTGTTTTTTTATGGATTTTTTGTGAACATTTTATTAAAGATATGTGACCTTTATGTATTCCACCCATTGTAGGGATGAATCCAAAGTTCTTAAAATCTTTTATTGCCTTATTTAAATCTAAAATATTTTTAATAATTTCCATTTGTAAAAAATAAAATTATAAGTAAAACATTTAAATGATTAAACAAGCAATTATTCCAATGGCAGGTTTGGGTACTAGATTATTACCATTAACCAGTATAATTGCAAAGGAACTATTGCCAATTAATGGAAAACCCGGCATTGAGTACATTTTAGATGAATGTATTGATGCGGGCATTAAAGAGATAATCTTTGTTATTTCAAAAAAAAAAGAATTAATAAAAAAATATTTTTACAATGATAAGTTTTATAAAAAAATAATTAAAAATAAAAAAGATAAAAGATTAATTAAAGAATATAAAAAAATATTATATTACAAAAAGAAAATTAAGTTTGTATATCAAAACAAACCTCTTGGAACAGGGGACGCGATATTAAAAGCTAGAAAATTAATTAAAGATAAATATTTTTTACTGCTTCTTGCTGATGATTTGATTATGAAAAAAAACTGCTCAAAAACAATGATGCAAATTCATAAAAAGTTCAAATCTTCTGTAATGGCTAGTATGAAAGTAAATAAAAATAATGTTAATAGATGGGGTATATATTCTATGTCAAAAAAATTAAATAAAAATAATTTTTTAATTTCCGATGTTGTCGAAAAACCCTCTATTAAAAATGCTCCATCAAATAATGCTGTAATTGGAAGATATATATTATCAAAAAAAATTTTTGAAGTTTTAAAAAATCAAAAAAAAGGAAAAGGTGGAGAAATTCACATTACTGACGCTATTAAAAAAATGATTGATAATGGTTCTAAATATATTGGGCATAAATTTTCAGGTAGTTATTTAGATTGTGGCACCATTGATGGTTATATCAAAACTAATTTGGATATTTCAAAGTTATGAAAATTTGCATGATAGGAACCGGTTATGTTGGTTTAGTTTCTGGAACTTGTTTTGCCGAGTTAGGCAATCAAGTAATTTGTGCTGATATAAATAAAATTAAGATTAATCAACTTAATGAATGCAATATACCAATATATGAACCTGGACTTGAAGAATTAGTTAAAAGAAACTTTAAACAAGGCAGACTAAAATTCTCATCAAATATTTCCACTTCTATTAAGCATTCTGATATCATTTTTATTTGCGTAGGAACCCCAACAAATAAAAAAACAAATGATGCAAATTTAAAACATGTTTTTAATGTAACTAATATAATTAAAAATAATCTAAATAAATATAAAGTTATTGTAACTAAATCTACCGTTCCAGTTACCACTGGTGATAAAATTGAAAAAATACTAAATATAAAAAAAAATAAAAATAAATTTGATGTAATTTCTAATCCTGAATTTTTAAGAGAGGGTGAGGCAATCAGAGATTTTATGTTTCCTGATAGAGTTGTTGTTGGTACAAGCACTAAAAAATCTAACAATATTATGAAAAATCTTTATCTACCAATAATAAAAAAAAAAAATAGATATTTTCATACTTCAAGAAGAGCAGCTGAATTAATTAAATATGCATCGAATGCTTTTCTTGCAACAAAGATAACTTATATTAATGAAGTTGCTAATCTATGCGAAAAATCTAATATAGATGTTAAAGATATTGCAATTGGCATGGGCCTTGATGAAAGAATAGGTGATAGATTTTTAAGAGCTGGTCCTGGTTATGGAGGATCTTGTTTTCCTAAAGATACTAGAGCACTTGTTTCAACAGCAAATAAATTTAAGACTGATTTGTCTATAATTAAAACTGTTATCAAATCCAATGATGCCAGGAATAAAAAACTTATTTTACGTATTAATAAAATAATGTCTAATAATTTAGAAAATAAAAAAATAACTTTTTTAGGTGTTACATTCAAAGCTGGAACTGATGATATGAGAGAGTCGCCAGCATTAAATATCATACCATCATTAATCAGAAGAGGATCTATTATTAACTATTATGACCCTTCTGGCAGTAAAGATATATTTAAATCAAAAAAAATTAAATATTGTAAAAATATTAAAGATGCTTGTATTAACAGTGATCTTTTAATTATTCATACTGAGTGGAATGAGTTTAAACAGTTAAATTTCAAAAAACTTGTACAAAAAAAAAGTTTTAAAGTTTTTGATATGAGAAACTTATATACTCCAGATAAAATGAAGAAAAGTAATATAAAATATTTTGGAATAGGTCGATAGTTAATTTAATTCAAAAATTGCATCAACTTCTACGGCAACTCCTAAAGGTAAGCTATTTGCACTTACAGCAGCTCTTGCGTGAGCACCTTCATTTTCAAATACTTTTGATATTAAATCTGATGCTCCATTAATTACTTTTGGTTGTTCGATAAAATCATCTGTCGAATTTACGTAACCAGTTAATTTGATACAACTATTAATTTTAGTTAAATCTCCTTTACAATATTTTTTTACTTGAGATATTATACTTAAAGCGCATCTTTTAGCGGCTTCGTATCCTTCTTCAGTTGTAAAATCTTTACCAAGCTTACCCTTTATTAAATTACCATTTTTGTCTATAGATATTTGACCTGAAACGTATAATTTATTTCCACTTAATTTAGTTGCAACATATGAGCCGACAGGATCAGCTGCATTTGGTAATTCAATATTAAATTTTTTTAAATTTTCTTCTGCACTCATTTTCTTTTCTTTTTTTTATTTTTATCGTATTCTTTTCTTTTCTCAATAAGAATTAAAGCTTCTTCCATTGTTAATTCAAGAGGATCCTTCTCTTCAGGAATAGTTGCGTTAATTGATTTGTATTTTATATATGGACCATATTGACCTTTCATAACCCGTACTGGCTTTTTATCTTCTGGATGTTCACCTATATCTTTAATCAATGAAGATGAAATTCTTCCAGGTTTAGCTTCAGCAATCAATGTTATTGCTCTATTGAGACCAATTGTAAATAATTCTTCGACATTCTCTATTCTTGCAGATTTATTTTCACATTTTAAATATGGGCCAAATCTACCTACGTTTATTGTTATATCTTTTTCATTTTCTGGATTTTTACCAAGGCTTAATGGTAGAGAACATAAAAATTTTGCTTTAACTAAATCTATTGAATCAATTTCAATTCCCTTAGGTATTGATACATTTTTTATATTATCATTCTCTTTTGTTTTTTTTTTTGGTTTAACTTCTTCCTCTAGTTCTTTTTCATATTGTAGATATGGGCCAAATCTCCCATTTTTTAAGTAAATATCTTTACCTTTATCGTTTTGACCAATTAACTTTGGTTCAGACAGTACAATTTGCTGGGCAGCCTTAGCTTTTGATAAAGGTCTAGTAAACTTACATTCTGGATAATTAGAACAACCAATAAAAGCTCCTCCTCTGAAACTATTCTTTAAGCTTAATTGCCCACTTGAACATAATTGACATTTTCTATCAATTTTTCCATCTTTATCTATCTCAAAAACTAATGATCCTAAGCTTTCATTTAATAAATCAAGTACTTCTCTTGTTCTCTTTTCTTTAACTTTAGATACATTTGAATTAAAATCTTTCCAAAAATTATCCAGTACTTTAACCCAATTTTCTTTACCAGAAGTAATATCATCTAATTGATCTTCTAATTTTGCTGTAAAGTCATAATCTACGTACTTTGTGAAAAGCTTCTCTAAAAAAGCTGATAACAACTTACCTCTATCAGTAGGAAAAAATCTTTTATTTGCAATATCAGCATAACCTCTGTTTGATATAACAGATATTATACTTGCATATGTCGAGGGCCTACCAATACCTAATTCTTCTAGTTTTTTCACTAAGCTTGCTTCAGAATATCTTGGTGGAGGTTGTGTAAAATGCTGTTCATCAGTAAAATTATCTATTTCAATTTCACCTCTTTCAACATTTGGCAAAATTTTGTCTTCTTCATCATGCTTTTCTTCTAAATTAAATAATTTAAGATATCCATCAAACTTTATTGTTGATCCACTTGTTCTAAAAATATTTTTTTCATCAGAAGAAATTATTGTTATAGTTTTTCTATCAAATTTAGCTGATTCCATTTGCGAAGATATAGCTCTTGACCATATTAAATTATATAATTTGTATTGATCAGTACTTAAATATCTTTTTAAACTATTTGGATCCATTAAAATTTCTGTTGGTCTTATAGCTTCGTGTGCTTCTTGTGCATTCTTTGCTTTTTTTCCTGAATAATTTAGTGGATTTTCCGGTAAATAGTTTTTTCCATAATTTTCTCCAATATACTTTCTAATTATTTCAACCGCATCTTTAGAAATATTAGTCCCATCTGTTCTCATATAAGTTATTAGTCCAACTGTATCACCATCTATATCTATACCTTGATATAATCTTTGAGCTATTTGCATTGTTCTAGATGCACCAAAACCCAATTTACTAGAAGAAGTTTGCTGTAAAGTTGAAGTTGTAAAAGGTCCAGATGGATTTCTTGAAAAAACTTTCGAACTTATATCGGAAACTTTATATTTTTTTTCTTTAATTGACTTTATTGCTTTATTAATATCATCTTTATTTTTAAACGAAAACTTTTCAATTTTTTCATTATTTAGCTGAAAAATACTTGAATTAATATTAGCACCAGCTTTTGTTTTAAATATAATATTTAAACTCCAAAATTCCTCAGGTTTAAAAACTTCTATTTCATGTTCTCGTTCAGTTAGCAATCTAAGAGCAACCGATTGAACTCTTCCTGCAGATTTTGACCCTGGCAACTTTGTCCATAATATTGGAGATATATTAAAACCTACTAGATAATCCAAAGCTCTTCGCGCCATATATGCATCAACAAGTTGAAGCTCTATTTCTCTTGGATTATCAATACCATTTGTTACTGCTTTTTTTGTAATCTCGTTAAACACTACTCGCTCAATTTTTTTGTCTTTAAGGAGTTTTTTTTCATTTAAAAATTCTTTTACATGCCAGGCTATTGCTTCACCTTCTCTGTCAGGATCTGTAGCTAAAATAATTTTAGAAGAGTCTTTTGCAGACTCTGTAATTTCTTTTAAATATTTTTTTGAAAAACTATCTATTTCCCATATCATTTTAAAATTGTTTTGCGGATCAACAGATCCATTTTTAGAAGGTAAGTCTCTTATATGCCCGTAACTTGCTAATACTGTATAATTTGATCCAAGATACTTATTAATAGTTTTTGCTTTAGCTGGACTTTCGACTATTACAAGATTCATGATTCAACAAATTACTCAAAAGACTTTAACTGTCAAATTAATAAATTTTACTCTTACTTTCCTCATTATTTTTCAGTCGTTTAATGTTTTCTCGATGTGTATAAAAAATTAAAACAAACATAATAACAAAAAATATAATTTGTTTTTCATTAACTATAAACAAGTAGAGTGGTATAGAAAGACTCCCAACTAATGATGATAATGATGAATATTTTGAAAATAGAAATATAATTAACCATATAATTCCGAAAACTAGACCGTATATTAAATTTATACTAAAAAGTATTCCAACGTAAGTTGCCACACCTTTTCCACCTTTAAATTTTAGCCATACAGGAAATACATGACCCAAGAAAACACTTAATGATGATATATAAATGAAATCTGGATAATTAATCTTTACGTAAATTACTGGAAAAATTGCTTTTAAAATATCTAAAAATAAAGTTGTATAACCTACAAATTTATTCCCTGATCTTAAAACATTAGTTGCACCTATATTTCCTGAACCAATGTTTCGAATATCTTTATTTAAATAAAATTTTGCTAATAACAATCCAAAAGGAATTGAACCTAGTAAATATGAAATTATAATAATGATTAAATAATCCATTATTGTAACTTAAATAATTCTTCACCTTTTACAAATGTATTTGTTACTTTTCCTTGTA
>MDSW01137212.1_pt1 | contig 24404 bp, 35 predicted proteins | sample 811171 | NCBI WGS metagenome assembly MDSW01 (sample SAMN05326641, study PRJNA326480) | marine metagenome | isolation source: seawater | place: Atlantic Ocean: North West | collected 2012 | reverse complement strand
TGTTCTGTGGATTATTATTTTTATTGTCTGGGTTAGTAGCGTTTATTGTGGGATTACTAACCTTTACACAAGGCTATGAGTATTATATTTACGCAACCTCTGGAGGTCTGGGCGTAATTTGGTTTTTATTTGGATCGTTAGTAATAGGAGAAAAAGTATAATGATTGTACAATTTCAAATAAAGAAAAGCAAAGTATTCAAGGCAATGCAGTTAATGTGCAAACATGAGGTTAATCTGTTAAACATTACTGAAGAGCTTGCATCTTTTGAGGGAAAATATATGGATGTTGAAAACTTTTTCGATGAATGCACAAAGCTAAATTATATTGGCAAAATAGATGAGGGCGTTCCAATAGAGGACACAGTTTGGGATGGTACTTTGACAGAGCTTTTAGCTAAATTTAAGGAGACAGATAATGACAATTAAACAATTAATGAAAAAATTAAAAAATTACCCATCTGACACTAGGTTAGATTTTTTAATAGTAGATAAGAATTGGGAAGATGTTCCCTATGATCCTTACATAAAGTATTTTGGCATTGTAGGAAGTGGAGAACAGGTTGATGATTGTGAAAAAGGATATATCGAAGTAGCCTTTAAAGTTCTTCCAGATAGCAAAGAATGTTTAAAGGAGTTATTAAATGATTAGAGACGCATTAGGTGGGGTAGTATTACTTACTGCCCTTTATTTAATATTAGTTGTTGTAATGGCATGGGGATATTAATGGAGGAAGAAGAAGAAGAAATAAATATATACCTACCAGAAATTAAAAAAGCTAGGTATGGGTTCAATGGTAGCAAAGGATTTTACGAGCCTACCGATATGTTCCCACCTGAAGAAATGGATGAGTTCTTGCTAGATCTATGGACTAGAAGTACATCAAAAATTTCACCATACGTAAGAAAATATTTCCCCCTTTTAAAATATGAAAAACCAGAGGGGGCATATATTAATAATGGCAAAAAGAAAAAAAGGAGAAAATAAATGAAAACTGATGATAAGCAGAAGATGTATACAAGAGAGGGCAAATCTATAGACGTTTACTTGGATAGTTTTGTGAACGTTCCCATGACAATAGATTGGAAAGAGGTTGCCACTAAAAAATTTATTGAAATGTTAAATTCAAATCAAGCCGATTTTGATTATCAAATATACGATAATATTAAAGGCGAAAAAGACATATTGAATTGGGCAGACGACAAAGACAAAGAGATAGAAAAAATAATTAAACAGGGAGAAAGTAATGAAAATTAAAGGAGTTAAACCACCTAGAAAACTAGGTAGACCTGTAGGTAAGAAATGGGACAAGGCATCATTAGTAAGCTTAAACATCCCTAACGTCCTACCTTTCGCAATGGAAAAGGGATATGTAGGATCTTATTTTTTGTGGGTAATCTCTGGCAGAAAATGGGTATACCTAAAAAAGCCACAATCCACAAAGATAGAAACTCCTAAACAGTTAAGGTTAAAGTTAGCTGATTGGGATAAGATTATAAAATCAAGATGTACTCCAGAATACAAAAGACGACATGGTGGTAATCTGGGATACAAAGAAATAGCACCACCATTAAATTAAACTTAACTAACCCATAAGGAGGATCAAATGGGAAAATTCGCACACAGAAAAATCAACTACGACAACGCAAGAAACATTGCCAGAAATATGGCTATGGCAACAGTTAAAGCACCTATGTCCAGAGAGGAATATGAGGACAAACAAACGTCCTTTATACAGAAAATTGAGGAAAGATGTTCGCATCGTAACTTTAGAGATGGCAAACAAATATTTAGCAATCTTGTAGAGCCTATGCAAGCATGGGAAGAACTTGGACATGAAACTCAATTACAATGGGAAAAATCTAATAGAGATTACTACAGATCCCCATTTAAAAATGTTCTGGAAATTCCAAACAAAGCATTTGGTTTTGACGAGCCTATTCAAATTGCTGATGACAAAGAAGTTAACATACACTTTGAGATTAATGTAGGTAATTCAGATGGATTAGATTGGTGCTTTATAGGTAAAGAGCAAGCTGAAAGGTTTAGACATGAGCCTTTGAGTATGTTTATCAATAAAGACAAGCTAGCAAGACATGAGGTCAAACCTTTTGATGTTAAAAAAGATTTTCCATCATTACATAAGAATATGGTTGATGTTCTTTTACCTTGGGGAATATATCGCAAGGATCTTGATACTTTACAGCATCAGATTACTGACCAAATTGTAGATAGAACTACCAAACAAGTTATGGATACTTGGGAGGAGTCAAAAGGTTTTATTTACGAAAACTATGGTTACACAGATGACGATAATTCTTCAATGATTGCACCATATTCAGAGCTAGTATCTAAATGTGGAATTAATTTACTTACGGCTCAATAACTTGTTGTTAATAACAATCAAAGCTGATACAATAAGTTATGAGTAAAGTGATTTGCATACATGAATATAAACTAAAGAGGGATAACCCATCCCTCTTTGGTGAACTGTACGACAATCGTTCAGAAGAAGATTTGCTTAAAGAAATTAATAAAAACAAGGAGAAAAAAGATAATGTCATATACATTAAACCGAAAGTTAAAAGAAGAAGACCTAAAAAATAAATTTGGTGGAACTTTTTTCAGAGGTCAGTTTCGCAAAAAGGATGGTACAAGAAGACCATTTATTGGCAGATTGATTGACGACAAAAGAAGTGACAACATCGTTACTTATTGGGACACTAAGAAACAAGGTTACAGGAGGTTTGATCCATCAACCTTATTGTACGCAGTAAATAAGAGAGGTTATTTCGTTGATACATCAAAAGATCCGAACACGAAAAAATACTCCATTAAATAGTGTAGCTCCAATACACATTAACGAGGAGATGATTGTAAATAAATGTGCCTGTGGTCAACCAAGTGTTGTCAAATCAGCTAACAACGTATATCGTTGTGCTAAATGTGAGATAGAGAGGATTGAAGAAGATGACCAAACCATCATTCGCTAATGTTGAAACTGCACAAGGTACAAGAGATTTTCATTTAAAAATGTCTATACTGTACGATCAACGTCAGAATATTTATAGGCAAAACAAAAAAGAAAATGTTTCTTTGGATAAACTAGCAAGGAAACATAATGTAAGTATACAAGTTATTAGAACACTCATCCAAAAAACTTACGATGAGTTATATCTAGATAGCTTTAAGAGTTAAGGTTGGTTGCCTTGGGGTTTTGTTTATTTAACCCAGAAAAACTGAGGATTACTGTAAGAGTACCTCGTGTTTAACATATTCACAAATAACCTTACAGAGCATTGGTAGGTTTTCCGTTTTTTGTACTTTGTCATAATAGTACATCTAACTCCTTTCACCTTCGTGAATGCAAAATAATAATACTCCGTGTATGTCCCCATCCTATTTCAGCTAGGGTGGGGATTTAATTTTTTATCAGGGGAAAAAATAATGATAGAACTTACAAATAGAAAACTACAAGCAATTTTAGGATTAGCTCTAGCCTTAAAAAGAAAAAGAGCAAAATTTTGTACTGTCAAAGATATAATAGACAATGCCCCAAACATGGCAGAAAATTGGCTATATGGTGCTCTAGTAAGCCTGTGTAAGGAAGAAATGTACGTAAACAGGGGACACACACTTAACATTGCAAAAGGCAAGACAGAGAACTGTTATTCTGTTACTGATAGTGGTATGGATTTTATTAGAATGCACATACGACAAATGCAAGATGATAGCCTAGAATTATTGAGGGAGTACCATGAAAAGGTCAACAGTAATATATAAAAGCTTTTTAATCCTACGTTCTACACTAGCTAATATGAACAGTAGGGAAGAGAAGTTAAAAACACGCAATAAATTATTTACCTTGTTTGGTAGATATCAAGAATCTAAACGTAATGACATAACTGTAAGAGACTACCATAGAGAGTACAGAGAGCTTAATCGTGAAAAGATTAGACGTTACAATGCTATTTATGGTAGAATAAGGAGATCAGAAGGGAAATAGTTATGTCTGAATATCGAAAGTACCATGCTAGTAAACGCATGAAACAAGAACGAGCATTGAGAAATAAGAACAGAAGATCAGCTATTAGAAAAGGCATTGTTAAAAAAGGTGATGATAAGCATATAGATCACAAGAACGGCAATCCTAGAGATAACAGAAAATCTAATCTTAGAGTAATCTCTGCTAGAAAAAATCGTAAAAAACAGTAGACCAATGGGAAAGCGATCTGATTTTCCTCGGAGGGAGAGGGATTTTTATCCTACACCTCCATCTGCTTTGATTCCCCTATTGCCCTTTTTGGGGGATTATCAATACTACGTTGAGCCTATGTCTGGGGATGGTTCTTTGGTTAAATACCTTAACGATACTCACCTAGAATGCATTTGGTCTTCAGACATAGAGCCACAAGCAAAAGGTATAAAAAAGATGGATGCCTTTGACATAGAAGAAAGCGAAATACTACAAGCTGATGCAATCATAACTAATCCACCTTGGCATAGACCATTGTTACATCAGACTATAGAATATTTTGCAATTAAGATGGGTAAACCTACATGGTTATTATTCGATCACGATTGGTCATGTACAAAGCAATCTGCTCCATACATGATACATTGCAGAAAGGTAGTAGCAGTAGGAAGAGTTAAATGGATACCTGACAGTAAACACACAAGCAAAGATTCTGTATGTTGGTATTTGTTTAATCAAGTAAAAGGTTCTGCCCCTAGATTTTATGGCAGAGGTTTAAAGGAGGAATAAATGTTAAATACTGCACTAATGTGCCTTGCTTTGAATATATATCACGAAGCGAGGTCAGAAGATATTGCGTCACAGATTGCCGTTGCAGAAGTGACACTTAATCGAGTCGAGTCGACTTACTACCCAGATACTGTATGTGGAGTAGTAAAACAAAAAAATCAATTCTCTTGGTATTGGGACAACAAGTCTGATAAACCATACGAAAAAGATGCGTTCAAAGTGTCCTTAGATATTGCTGAAAGAATGCTATTAGAGAGAGATTATTATACAGTAGTTGGTAAAGACGCTACACACTATCACGCTAGCTATGTTAACCCTTATTGGGCAAAAAAATTTAAAAGAATAAAAAAAGTTGGTACACATATATTTTATAAGGATGAAAAGAAATGAAACCTAAAATTAAAAAAATAAATCCTGTAGCAAGAGCGATGCTAAGAAACAGGAGATCCCCACAAGTAATAAGAAACAAGAAGAAAGATTACAGACCAGAGATTAGATATGATGATCTCGAAAATAAATCAAATCGTTTAAGGTTTGTTTGAATAGGTTAAGTTTACCTAGTCTAGACACAGAGTTTGCTTGTGACCACTCTCTTATGCTCTTTTGATATATAACAAGAGCCGTCAATAAACTCTTGGCTATATGCCCTCTTTTTTCTTGAACATGATCTAAACACTTATTTAGAATTAATCTGGCATTAACAGATTTTTCTGAAATGTTATCTTTGTTATTTGTTCTTACCCCTGTATCGTTATTTAAAAAAGAGCTAGTACTTATGTTAATTCCAGATGCCATTGACAAAGTATATAACCATTCTGCTATTTGGAATTGCTCATCGTTTATTTTATTCTCAAAAAGAAAACGATCAAAGACAGTTGTGTCAGCGTACCTTACAACAGTTTTAAATTTGCCGACATACCTTACTTCAGCAATTCTATCGTTCTCGGTTTTAAATTTTATTCTTGTTTTAGATTTGATCAATGTCTTCGGCTTCATCAAAACGTCCTGTAATTGGTGAGTATCTAAATGGAACTTGACCTGTAGTACCTAGAATATCGTGATATCTTGATTTTGCAACTCGAATAATAGATATGTTCTCTTTCCTATGCACTACAATACCTACGTCACATTTTCCATACCAATGTCTTGTGTCTTCTATCTGATATAAAGATGGCACAGGTAAATTACCATTGTTCATTGGCGTTATCTTTGTAGGATGAGCAACCACCATCATGTGTACACTATAAATTTTTGCAAACCTTTTTATTTTTTTGATAGCCTCTCCGACATAATCTGTTGAGCTTTCAGAAAATCCTTTTTTGTGGTCTACCTCGTTCCAAGGATCAATTACTATTACATCTACATCATAACGAATAGCACAAGCTCTGCATTTATCCAAAACCCAATCCATCGATGCGTCTTCCTCATCTTCTTTGACTATGAAAACAAAGTTTTGGTTAATCCATTCTTCAGCTTTCTTTATTGTTTCTGGTGTTTCATATTCACCATTTAAATACCACCTGATTAAAGCTCTTCTATGATCTGTTTGTGGTGGTTGTTCAAAAGATGCAAAAGCTATTTTTTTATTATGCTTTCTAACTAACCGACACATTACATCATTTACAAATGTGCTCTTACCATGTGATGGTATTCCTGTAACGACAGAAAAGTCCCCCTCTCTTATCCCTAGATGATCATCTAAAGATCCCATGCCTACACGATAAACATCTGGCTCTGGGATTGGTGGTAGCTCTGATAGTTTGTATATACCATTTACAGGATACCAACTTGAATCTTTTAATAGACTATCAACTCCTTCTTTTCCATGCTTAAGAAATACATCATTTAAATCCTTACATCCATCTGGATACTTAACCCATCTGCATCTCTCTTTTCCTAAACGCATTGCTAAGTCTTCCATAAGAATTAACCCAGATTTATCGCCATCTGTAGCTAGAATTATTTCTGGAACTCTTTCTACCTTTAAAAGGTTCATTGCATTTTCAATATAAACAAAAGCAGAAGATGAACTTTCATGTCCTAATGGAATACTCTTTGTATTTGCTCCGTTTGGAACAGAGATAGCTTTGTGACCACATTGTATAGCTATACAACAATCTAGCTCCCCTTCTGTAATAACTAAAGGAAAGCTTAAGGGATGCTGACCATTAATAGAATCTGCCCTTAGAATATCTTCATTAAAGAAGTACTTACCTCTTTGTTCTTTATCTCCAATCCAAAACTGATCTCCAGATTTCATTGGTCTTACTTTGTAAGCGTAGGTCTTTCTTAATCTCGTAAATGGTTGAGCTAATAAGCTATCCCCACCACGACCCTTTATCGACTTTGCTCCAAGTTTCTCTAGAAGATCTATGCTTAGACCCCTTTTCTTGAGAGGTTCTATAATCGGCTGAAGATCTTGTAATTGTTGATTCACATCTATGACATTTTCCATAAAATCCACCATCGTTAAATATAATATAGCTAAGATTTTTTCTTCTTGCCGTGCCACACTCTGGACAATGCGTTCTTAACCATACTCCTCGTTTTGTGTTTGTTATTCTTACGTTCTTACTTGCTAAAAATTCTGCTAGAATGCTTTCCATGTTCGCCCTAGCTCATTGTCTTCTACTTGTACTGATATGTAGTTTTCAAAAGCACCATTAACAAATGTCTTAGGACACTTAACGTACTGTGGATCAGTATTGTTTTTGGCACATTCTTTTTTGTATTCAAGACAAGCGTTGAGAAACAAATCTTCTGTTATAATATGCTTCTTGCAAAATGTCTTTTTACCTATCTTGGATTGTAGTTTTCTAAAGGTATTCGCAACGTCTAACTGCGTTCTTCTCTTAGGATAATTTTCGATTAACCGAGAACGAAAGCTCTGGTAATCGGCATCCTTCGATAGTTTATTATTACCTTTATTATTATATGGATGATTCTCTGGTGATTGAGATTGATATTTCTCATAATTACAAAGAGTTATCTTGGTGAATCCTTGGGTTGTATCCGTGACAATCATGTTCTCTTTTACAAGCCTATCTATGAAAGACCTGTATTGATGTTCAGACCACCTGAACTTCTCGCACATATAACTTCTCGTAGTAAAAAATGTTCCTACGTCAACTGCCAATCTTTTACCCACAATCTCGACATAATGCTTGGCAAATGAAGCACTCTCTATAAAGCAAAGCCACGCTTCTCTTTCAGAGTACTTCTCTCGCTTTGTGAATATGGGATGGTTCATCCATCCTCTTTGAAGTTTGTAATAACCACGCTTCATTGATTCCTCCTTTGTTTTTTATAAAGATAGAGGAACGTATGTTATTGTCAACTTGTTATTCACATTCTTTAATTCCTGTCTCTGGATCTATGTAGCAAGCCTCTGCCTTTGGCTCTTCAGATACCTTATTTAAAACACCAAAACGCTTACCTGATGCCCTAAAAGTTGTGATACCTTTAGCTCCACCTTTGTAAGCGTCTTCGTAAACTTTTCTAAACTCCTCGAAGGTTACATCATCACCAACATTACAGGTTTTACTTACTGCCGAATCAACATACTGTTGTGCCATGATTAAAACTTTCAGATGATCTTCTACAGATATACTGTCAGAAGTTCTCCCCTCATAACCTTTTGCATAGGCGTAGTCAGTAACTCTTTCTATCTGGTCACCATCAAATGTTCTGTACGTTCTGTCATAGTAATGGGAAAAAGGTGGCTCAATTCCACTTGAAACATTATCTGCCATAAGACTAATCGTACCTGTTGGTGCTATACTTGTAAGATGAGAGTTTCTTAATCCGTACTGTGTTATATGTACCTTTACATCATCAGGTAGTGTTTGAAAAAACTTTCCATTAAAAAATTGTTTTTTATCAAACAGAGGAAAAGCTCCTTTCTCTTTTGCTAGAGCACATGATGATGAATATGTCATGTTCCTCAAAAGCTCAAGAACTCCTTCCATCCAAATCATAAAATCTTTACTTGCATAAGGATAACCAAGCATCTCTCCTGCGTTAGCTAAACCTGTTATACCTAGACCCATGCGTCTTTTGTTTTTCGCTTCTTGTTCTTGCTCTGGTAAGGGGTAGATAGTGTTATCAATGACGTTATCCATCATCCTAACAATCTCTGGTATGTCTTCAGATAATTGGTACGCATCAAAAAAGTTTTTATTATTTTTATCTTTCTTTACATACTTAACTAAATTAAAACTACCAAGCAAACAAGCACCTGCTGGTGGAAGTGGCTGCTCTCCACATGGATTCGTAGCTTCTATTGTTTCGCAGTAATAGAGATTATTCATCTCATTAATTCTGTCTATAAACAACACACCTGGTTCTGCCCAATCCCATGTCGCTCTCATAATTTTATCCCAAAGAACGGAGGGATCAACTGTCTTATAAACTTTGCCCTCAAACTTAAGATCAAATGGTAACGAGTTAAAAAGACAATTCATAAACTCATCTGTTATACCTATCGAAACATTAAAACCTGTAAGAGCATCAGAGTTTTGTTTTGCATCAATATACTCTTCGATATCTGGGTGGTCTACCCTCAAAACCCCCATCTGAGCGCCGCGTCTGTGTCCTGATGATGCAATGCATTGGCATATAGCATCGTATATTCTCATAAAAGATATCGGCCCAGATGCTTTTGATTCTAAAGTCTTAATCCAATCTCCCTTTGGTCTTATTCTTGAAAAGTCATAACCGATACCACCACCTTTTCTCATAGTTTCGGCCGCCTGTGTGGCTCTCTTCATTATTGATTCCATCGAATCATCTATAGTTAAACTTACGTAGCAGTTAAATGCCGTTACTTGCCTTGGTGAACCAATAGCCGTTTGAACTCTACCTGCAGGTAAAAACCTCATTTCTATTAAAATATCTTTTATCTTTTCGTAATGTTCATCAGTATCAGCTAATGTTCTAGCAATTCGATCAACCTTGCCGTCAAATGTCTCGCCTTTTAATCTATACTTGTCTTCGTCAATCTGAATTGAAATTGGTGTTGTCGGCCCTGCCATTTTTATTGTACCTCCCTGTGGGTTTTTTAAAGTAATGTTTAAACTCAAGTAATCTACGTTTTGCGTGAGCATCCCCACGACTAACCTTCATACCAAATCTGCGAATAATGTCTGGATCTAAATTAGCTAAATCACATACATCTAAAAAGTCTTGATCTGCATCCTTAAACCACTTCCTTGCCCTGTCCCTTACCATCTTGATTCTATAAGACGGCCAATTTGGATGCATCGATGTGATTCCAAGATTCCCTGCATCTAATAAAGCTTGTAGAACTACTGATCTCCAGAGCCTTACCAAATCATCTGTGAATGTGCCATGCATTTAAAACTTTTGCAACCTCATTTATTGACCTTACTACTTTTACTCTTGCTCCCTGTTTTCGTAGTTGTCTATGAATTGACTTTTGAGCATCGGAAACAACTCCCTTGTCGGTCTTCACTTCAAGACCGAAGTACAATCCATTATGAAGTATTTGAATGTCAGGCCATCCAGCTACAGTACCAGATTTCTTTAGTTTAACACCTCTTGCTATTCCACCTCCACCTAAAGGGAACGATGTGAATAAACTGCCATGTATTAAATTGTCTTTGAGATACTCTACAATACTGCATTGTAAATCAAATTCACTTTGCCTGTGTTTCATGCTCTGCCTTTTATTTTGATACTATTTAAAAAAATAAAAAAAGCTATGGCAATTATTTATTTTATAATATAAGGTCATCCACATGAGGTTAAAAAACATAGACAAATACCCACCTTGGGTACAAGATGCTTTATCAAATGATTCGTATGATGCAGGTGCTATACCTAGTTTGTCAGCTACAGGATTACTTGATTCGCCTAGAATAAAAAGGCTTAGATCAGAACATATTGAAACTGTTGAGGAAGATGCGTCTAGAAGGATAGCAGCCTTGATTGGATCTGGTGTTCATATGTTAGCAGAACAACATTGTAAAAAATTAGGTTGGATTGTAGAGCAAAGATTTTATGCAAGCATAGATGTTGAAGGGGAGGAGAAGATTATCTCTGGTCAGATAGATGCTATACAACCTATTAATGACAAAGACGTAGTTATTTGGGATTGGAAAACAATTACTTCTTGGAAAGCACAATCAGGTATGGAAAACTACGTTCAACAGGGAAATATTTATGCTTTTCTTTTACGTAAAAATGGGTATAATCCTATTAAGTTTAAAATAGGTGCGTGGTTAAAGGATTGGAGGGAGAACCAAGCAAAGGATAAACCAGACTATCCACAACTACCATTTATGACATACGAATATGATCTTTGGGATGACGATGCTTGTGAGAGTTATGTAAATGAAAGAGCTAGGTTGCATTTTGGAGACGAAGAATACAAGTGTACAGATGAAGAGAGATGGGTTAATCAACCAAAATGGGAAGCAATCAAAAATGGAAATAAGACCCCCACAAAACTATTTGATAGTATGGATGAAGGTCTTGATTGGATTAAAAATGGTGAACATCCAAAGCTTAGAAACACTTCACCAAGTGATTGGAAGGTTGTTAGAAAGCCAAAGATATACAAACGATGCGAGGATAATTGGTGTGGGGTAGCAGAATACTGTTCGCAACATCAGGAATATCTTAAACAAAAACAGGAGTAATTATGACAGACGTTTACGATAGGATTAAAGAGTTAAAAATTTATACTAAGATAGTTGATAAAACGAATCAGTTAGATAAATTATTTACTGCCCTTGCTAAAGCTCAAGGAGAGTTTGTGGGGATGGAGTTAAATGCGAAAGGTTGGCATGGTGATTATGCAGACCTTAATAGTATACATAGGATGACTAGACCTATACTCTCTAAACATGGTTTAAGTATCGTACAAGCACCGAGCTTTTCAGAGGTGATGACTATACTTGGTCACTCATCTGGACAACATATTGTAACGCATACTTACTATCCATGTAGTAAGACTAAGCCGTTAGAGATAGGTGCTGACATGACAGTTATGAGACGATACGCACTTACACACTTATTGAACATATTCGGAGATGCTGACAGAGATTTAGAATCACCGACTAAAAGCCATGCTCCATTGATTAATGGATTGCTAAACACAAAGACAAGAGACGAGCTTGTTAAGTGGAATGAAAAGTTTAAGGATCAAGTAGAATCACTTAGAAACGATCCTAACTCTGCAATCGACATTGAAGCGAAGATAAGACAACAAATGAAAACATATAAAAAATAGGAGACTATAATGGACTTTAATAAAATTATCTTAAAGGGGAGAGTAGGAAGAGACCCAGAGGTTAAAAACCTTAAATTTGGGGATATTGTAGAAATCTCTGTAGCTACGTCAGATTCTTGGAAGGATAAAGAATCTGGAGAATGGAAGAACAATACCTCTTGGCACAAAGTTGTATGCAAGGGAGACTATGCTACCAAGTACGCATCTAAGTATATTAAGAAAGGTGCTAACGTAATGGTTGAAGGTAAGCAAGAAAACCGAACATATGAAAAAGATGGAGTGAAAAGAGTTTCCCCAGAAGTTGTGGTTGGGCCATTCGGTGGACTTATAATGTCTACAGATCCTAACCCTAACAAGAGTGTTGAGAGTGCCAATCAGAGCAATGGGTCATCGCAAGTTACAAAAAGCGATTCCTCTAACTTCGATGACGAGATACCATTCTGAGAGACACCTCGACCATGTGCGTAGTTTACCCTGTCTGTTATGTTTCTACGCACCCCCATCTGATCCTCACCATATTCAATACGCTGAAGAGAAATCTTTGGGGAGTAAGGTGGGAGATCAGTACGTTGTTCCCCTCTGCCGAGCCTGTCACAATAACTTACACCAATCTGGCATTGGGGAACTTCTTTTTTGGTCTATGCAAGGAATAGATCCATTAGAACAAGCAGAAAAAATATATGCCGAGAGTCCTGCCAAGAAAAGCGTTTGAAGAAGTAGCCTTCGTAGAAGCACAAGTATCATCCTACAGGATGGACGATACGGATGGAGGTATGTGGAGACTTACGTTCTACGTTGATGAGATAGGAGATGCTGATTGGTTATTACATTGTTATCCAAAAACTACAGTAGTCATAGGAGTTAAGGCTTTAGACTACGACAACCCAGATCAAAGCAATGTCGTGCCAGAGGGAGAGCGTCAGCTTAAAAGAGCAGGGATGCTATGTAGAAATCCAAGATTTCAAAAGTATATTAAAGAAACGTATCCAGAATCTGAAGAACAACCTTGGACACACGCAACGATGGAGCAATCCTGTGTGAACACATTACATAGAGTTTTAGAAATAGAATCTAGAAAACAACTAATTGAATCACAAAGAGCATCTGATAGATTTGCAAATCTATTAAAAGATTTTCAAAATTGGTTGCGTACTAACATTTAATCGTATAACATATTTTTCGTGAGAGAGAGTTTTTAACACTCCTTTTGTTTTCCTCTCTCTCACACAACAGGAGGAACAAATGACAATACAGACAATAGGTCATGCCCTTGAGGTATGGTCAGAAAATTTACATCAAGAAAAAAGATACAACAGAAGACATAAGTCTCTTCTGAAAAGTCTTAACTCTCACTTTGGTAGTTTTAATATATCTAAAATTACACATGACGATATAAAGAGCTACATTAAAAAGAGAGAGGTAAAGGAGCAAACTGTTGAGAAAGAACTTAGCGTTCTTAAGGGAGCAATTAGTTTTTGTCATAAGGCAGAACTAATAGATAACCCACCAAGCATAAGGTTCAACAGAGCGAAGCCCAAGTATAGGGAGCGTTTCTTTTCCAAGGAGGAAGTTAGAGCGATTCTAAACACAAAGGTATGTAATAGTAATCCTAAGTTTAAATTATTACTAAAGATTGCTATTACTACCTGTGCTCGTAAGTCGGCTATAAGAACATTAAGAACGTCTCAAATTAATTTTGATGCGAACTTAATAGACTTTAACCATCACACGATGCACATCAAATCTAAACCGAGAGCGATCATACCTATTCCTTCGTCTATAAAAGACGAGCTAAGAAAGGCTTGTGACGAATCAAAGAACGGATTTGTAGTGTACTTTCACGAGCATACTCTTGATAGTTTGTGGGAGAAGGCGTTTGATCAAGCCAATATAAATGGCGATCCTAAGAAAGAAACGGCCGTCTTTCATACTTTGCGTCACACAGGTGCAGTTGAGATGGCGAAGTCTGGGAAGGTATCTATGAAAGAGATATCTTCCTACCTTGGACACTCGTCAATTATAATTACCGAAAAGGTTTACGCAAAGTACTTGCCTTCTTTTATGAGAGATTCGGTAAATGTTATGAATGGATTGCTAGGTGAATCAACATAGCTAATATGATGACAAAACTAGCAACCCATACTATAGCGAAGAACGTTATCAAATGTATCTTCCAATCAAATCTCAAGTTGGAAGTGCGGCCCATCGATGAAAGGTCTACGTCCTTCAGAGCGGCGTAGATCTATATAAGCGTTCATCAGTTCTTCAGATGTTCCATTCCATTTATTTAATTCCATTTGCCAAGCAGCTCCCCAAGTAACACGCTTGCCTTGGTTAATACAGGCTTTCTTCATTGCATCGGCAATATCATCGTAAAGATTCAACTCCCATGATGCCCTTGAGCCGCAATAAGCCATGAGATCAACGGCATGACTTTTGCCTGTACTCTCTTGTGGTAAGTGGCGACTATTCATAGTGGTAGATGCCCCCTTCTTAACCAACTCGGCCTGCTCTGCTTTCGTGCGGCAACCACAAATCACACCAAAATCCACTTTCGTGTGTTCTATGGCCTCTTTAACAATAGAGATGAGATCTTCATGCACACCTTCTAATTTATCTAAACTTCTTTGACTCAACTTAAATGCCATTATTTACCTACCTTCTTCATTGCAGTTTTGTGAGCTTGACCGAATGTCTTGCCCTTCTTCATATCCTTCTTCATCTCATTCATGTGTTTCTTTGAGTGATGTTTGGAATGTTTCTTGAGAGTAGCTTTTTGGCTTTGAGTTAGTTTCTTTTGCATTAGATTTCCTATATGTTTATTGCAATATAAATACACAAGGCAATGATGATAAGTTTACCCCAATCTAAATCCCATTGAGTACCTTCACCAAATCTCTCTCTTATACTTTTAATTTTAGAAAATATTTTCATTTTACTTCCTTTCCCATCCATATGGCGAAACAGCCTGTGAGCATACCAGCACACACCGATACAAGGCCACTTTGTTGAATTGTGGGATCTGGCAATCCCATATACCAATGTACGGATTGGTATGTTAGAATAGTTACTGCAAGCATCATAAGTCTTGGCACTATCTTCCAATCATCTAGAACGCTATGTGACATCAGCATTTCCATCTTTTTCTAGCTTGTCTTAATCTACTGTTTGGATTTTTAGCTGCTTTTGGAAATTTCTTCATCTGCCCTGCTGATCTTGCACAGAATGACTTTCTCCTTTTAGCATCCTTACTGCCCTTCTTAACCTTACCTGTAACGGCAGTTTTTAATTTTGAGCCAGGGTTTTCTCGCCTGTATTTAGCTACACCTTTAGCCGTCATCCCAGCCCCACTTTTAGTAGGTCTTTTGTGACCACCTTTTATGGTATGACCTTTCATTGCTAACCCTTTTTCTTTTTCTTTTTAGGAAAGCCTGCCTTCATATTAGCATAAGCTTTAGCACTAATTGTACTTTTGCTTTTAGGTCTGCTTGTACCTGCTTTTTTTCTAGCGTTTATATTTGCGTATAGTCCTCGTTTAGCCATGTTATTACTCCTTCATATTATTTCTAGCTACACCTTTGCTTTTTTCAAAGCTCCTCATACCACCAAGGCCCAAAAGCGAAAGCGTTAAAGTCATAAGCTCTTCCGTTTCTAATTTTGGCATGGGGATCTCTGGAAACCAAATAGCACTCGCCCATTCCATCAATGGTAATATGAAAAAATTTGTAAGAAGACCAAGGCAGCATACCCACATTATAGCAGGTCTTGCCCCTGCCACAAAGATAGAACTAGACTTTGCTGATTCTATATTTGCTTGAGCTTGTGCCAAATCAAGACTGATGAGTGACTGTGTAAGTTTAGCTTCAATCTCGTTCTTCTTATCTTTATCTTCTATAAATTCACCGACAACACCTGTGACGGATTTTAAGATAGTATCGATCATTTTTCTGCCTTCTTTATCTGATCATTCAGTTTATCGAATTGTCTACCAATCATATTCCTTCTATTTATTAATGCAATCTTCATTTGTCTTTTCTTTTCTGCACTCATTTCAGGATTCATCTCTACAAGTCGTAACCTTCTGTTAATTTGTTGTAATGAAGTATTGTACTTATTTAATAATTTTCTAAATCTTAGTGCATTTTTATTTTCTTCAAAGATCATTTGTGCTCTTTCAAGCTGACCATCTTTTTTGTATCTGTTCATCGTATTGTAGATAGTGTCAATTTCTTTCTTTGTCTCGTAAAAGTCTTGTATAAATTGATTGCCTGTGTAGGTTTCATCTTTTACAAATCTACCAAACCCCAGAGCTTCAGCTGCTGTTCCAACAATACCATCACCAAAAACACCTAATGGCTTTGTTGGAGCTTGACCACTCTTTGACATTAACACATCACTTGCAGTTAAGAACGTTGTTCCCATGCTACCAAGGTATCCTGTAATCAGCTTTGTTATTTGATTAGGAGACATACCAAAGATAGATTCTGTTTTTTCAGAGATAGCTATAGATGTATCTGGTGTACTTGCTCCATACCTTGCAGATGGTTTATAGTTAGATTCAAATGGACTATCTATGTACGTACCTCTAAACATATCGTAGTTAGTAAGTATCTCAATAATAGGTTTAATAGCCTGTGGTGTTGGGTTAAAAGAGAATGTGTTAAGCAAGGTCATCATAGTAGCTCTGTATAAGTCCTCACCTTCTCCCTTTTTGATAGCTTCCATTGTAAATTCAGGTAAGGTTGTAAAGATAGCACCCACTTCAAAAGCTCTTGGAATTAAGTATCTCTTATCGCCAATGTAGAATATGTGATAGTTAAGTTTTAAGTGTAGAGGTTCTTGTTCGTATCTTTCGTCTTCGGAGGTTTCTGAATATAGAGCCAAGGCGGCCATTGTTAATATTGATCCGTATAATATAGTTTTCTTTCTATTTGCTTGTCTACCTGTTACCATAGGATCAAAGGTTCTATATAAACCTTGTATACGAGCATTTAAGAAAGGCACGAGAGGGACAAGAGTTCCTACAACAGATCCTAGACCTGTACGCATAGCTCCCTTTCGGTTGAAGTTAATTACATTAAGAGCTTCGTAGGCAGCTTCGCTCTTTGTCTTGCCTTGCTCTCTAAGTGTTCTGTAAACACCATCACGATATGCCATTTCCGTAGCTTCACCAACTTTAGTTAAACCACCCCACATACCTTGGATTAAATCCGTTATAGCTCTAGGAGAGTTAACAAGGTTATAATCCCTGTTCCTAAACCTTAGTTGTCTTTCAAATGCCTTTGCTGAATCTCTTGGACTATCACCAAAGGTATATCCACCCATTCCACCAATAAGTTTAGCTTCCTGTATGCTTTCAGAATCTCTAAGTGAGTTAGCAATTCCTTTAAGAGAATCTGCTATAGGTGTAACTTTTGCGTCAACAGTAACAAGACCTGCTACTTCACCTCTCATCCAATTGGCCACCATAAAAGCTGGTTGATGGGTAATAAACTCTCTAAACCATCTAGCTACAGTTTCCATATGCTTTAGAATGCCTGTAGTTTGTATTGGGGTCATAGAAGCAAGGGCGGCGTATAAGTGCCTGTCCTCTACATCGTAGAATACTCTTTTTCCATTAACTCTATACTGTACAAAATTAACTGCCCCTACGGCCTGTCCTCTTTTTATATCTCTACCAACATTGCCTTCTCTCATAAGGTCTATTGCTTTAGTCATAGCTACATTCTTCATAGCTGCGTCTGTAAAGGCAAAGGCGTTTCTAAATGTATTCTCTACTATGTCTCCTATCGGTGCAGTTCCACCACTATACTTTTTAATTAACCCTTCTTTTCTAGGATTGTTTAGTATTTTTGATCCGTATTGTGGAGCAAGCATTCTTTTTTCTTTTGCAGTACCAGATCTTTTGTCAAACTCTTCCTGTATCTCACGATAGAAAGGGATGTAGTCATAGTTAGATAGGTTTTCTCTTTCCTTAGATGATATAACTCCTGTTTGCTCCATAAACTTTAACATAGCTCTATTAAAGTCTTGGTAATCTTTAAACATCTCTTTGTATTTATTGTTTTCAAGATCTAACCCTTCTTTAATGAAGTCGTCAGTAAAAAGTCTTTCCTTCTTATCTCTAAGTAATTGTTGTGCTCTTCTTGAGTAAGCATACTTCATAAAGTTTGTTTTATCTTCAATAGAATCTAATCTTGAAAATATTTCGACAAGTCCTTTTGTGTCTTCGTTTATTGTGATCTCTCCATTCTGATCAAGCATAGGAGCACCACGCTTAATAATCATCTCTTGACGACCACTTGTATTACCAACCATTTCGATTGTTTTGTATGCAGATTTCTCTGCACTTCTTAGCTCTCTTACCCCTGTAGTACTTTCTACAACATCTTCCTCAAGCTTTCTAATAGAAACGTTTGAATCCACAACATCTTCTATTATAGAGGATGCAAAGTCCTTAAGGCTAAACCTTCTTAATCCGTGAACGTATTTATTGACAAGCTTTTCGTCCTTCGCTCCAGATATTATAGATCCCCAATCTAAGGCAGACGCTTCGGTTAGGTCATTAAATCTAGGAAGATCAGCAACACCATTCTCCATATTTATAGCTTTTACTTCTGCGTCAGGTAAAACACGAACAACCTTCATTGCTCCACCAATTAACCACTCACCTTCCATGTTGGCATTTGTTTTGTATCTGTAAAAACCATTTTTTGGTATTTGGTCTGTTATGTGTGCAGTTCTTTTATCTTTCCCTTTCATTCTAGAGTTCGCTATAGGTTGCCAATCCTTGTCGGCAGCCATCTCTACCTCTGCCCAAACTTCATTATCTCTTCTGTAGTCTGGTTTGCTTTGTCCCTTACCTTTTGACTTTCCTCCTATGTGAGTAGATCTAGGTAAGTCGCCTGCGTGCCAACCTGGTCTAAAAGCAAGATCACCTAAAGATGATTTAACCTTTCCACTCTTTTTGCCTTCTTCTCCTATTTGAGCTTCTAACCAAACACCTTGTGGTACGGCTTCTTTGTTTCTTACATAAAGTGGAAACAACTGATTCGGAGCGTTCTTTTTTGTTCTAAAAAGTTTGTATGCTGTTACAACGTTCTTAGGCGTAGGAGCAATAGGTGGCAATGAAGATGCTTGAGTTTCTTCACCATAGTTTGAGGTTTCTTCATTAAATAAATTTTGTGTATCAGCTAATGTCTTCGACTCATCTGGATCATTTTTTATTCTTCTAGCAATTATGCCATGCCCTACAGGTTTAGGTGTTTTAAATCTTTCTGGATCTCTTAAAGGATACAGATGTTTGGTTTGCTGAATGTCAAAAGCACTACCTTCTGGCACAAGATGTTGACTTTCAAGCTCTCTAAACCTAGCAACATTTACAACCTCTGGTTCGCCTATAACAACAGATCCTATTGCTTTAGCTTCGCCTTCTCCTGTCTTTACAATACCTACACGCTTTCCAACGTAAGGACGTAGGCTATCAGTATTTCTTGTTTCAATAGTTTTTTGACCATCTATAATTAGGTCTGCGTATGATCTTCCAATGTTAGTGTCTGATCTTACATTTACTCCGATTAGGTCTGATGCGACTATAGAAGACGCTTCTACTTCATCTGTAGTTCCATCGGTAGTTCTTCCTCGTGTTCTGCCGTCCAAGGATTGGGTTTCTCGTCCCAATTCATTTTGATCCAATTCTCTCTGGTTATTGGCATTTGCATCGACCACAGAGCCTTCACTATTGGGTCTGAACCATACAGGGTTTTTAAATCTTCCAGCTTCATTTTCTACTTTCTCCTGTGTTTCCTCTAAAGTTAGTTTTCCGTTGGAGTAATCGTCCCAAATCGAATCTATCTTAGCTTTATTTTTATCAGTTTTAAAGCCAGATGTAAATAGTCCTCTTACTGCTTCCCATGTTATGGACTGCATCTCTCTTGCTAATACACCACGCTCTTTGGCAGCTCGTCTGTGAGATTCGGCCACTAAGGCATATGTCCCTATAATTCCTCTTGTATTGTCAGCAGGTGCATTTTTAATCTTCTTTTTCCAACTTGTAGCACTTGTTCCTAAGTTATGCCCTACCTCTACAGAACTACCTCCAAGAGGTTTAAGCATGGCGGCCGCTACTGCATGAGTATCAATAGTAACATCACCTTGAAGACCATCAGGATCTGCAATGTTATTGTAAAAGTTTCTGACTTTATGCCTTGCACCAACTTGCACGGAAATTGTATCCATTATGTTATCTGATGGCTCTAATACTGCTAAAGCTTTTTGTATGGTGTTAAAACCACCCCAAGCCATTTTCTTATCTTCTCCATTATCAGTCTTTTCATAGCCAACTTTGTTGCCCTCTGGACTGATTGTTTGATACGACTTTCCATTGTAAGTTTCATCATATGCTCTAACCCACATAGCCTGTGCTAAAGAACGATCTAACTTCATGTTTCTAAAGCCTTCGTCAGTAGCTTCCTGTAGTTGTCTAAGAGAGGGCTTTTCTCTATTGAAGTAATCAACATAGCTTGCGTATTTATCCTTAGTTCCCTTAAAAGACTTAATGCCATTAATTGTATCTAGCATCTCTTTACCCATAGGAGTTTCCCTTGGGAACATATTTTTACCTTCTGGCAAACCAGATTTTGGTTCTAATATTATATCTAATGCTCTTTCGGCCAAAGATACGTTTTGATACCAATCTTTTTGTGGAGAGAAAACTGCCAAAACAGCAGCAGCCTGTGGCATAGTAATATTATATTGATCAGCTAGTTCTGTAGCAATCTTATTAGCACCCTTATACCAAAGCTTGGATCTTTGCCTTATGGTGTCATCTGTCCTGTCGAAGATAAACAATAAGTTTTTCTTCATAGCCTCAACTAAAGCTTCTAGTTTATTTTCTGGAGAAAAACCATGCTGTTCTTTTGTAAGGACATTATACTGTCTCACCTTACCATCTTCTAAGGAATAGTTTGAAACTAAGTTAGATACATCCTTAACCATCTTGGGAGAGTTTAAGAACGTATTGTAATCAATAGTAAGATTTTCCTTTAACGGATCTTCCATAGGATCTTTTACAGTAGGAAATCTTGTAGAAACTCTTTGTGGGTTTACAGGTAAGGATGATGCTTGAATGTCATCTCTTCTAACACTCCTAAAGTTTTCAATATCCTCTTGACTAGCAATAAGACTTTTTGCTTTTGTTTTGTCTTCCATAAATGCAGAAACTACAGTAGGGACTGATCCATCTGTAGCATCAACAATCACAACACCTGTTTTATCCCATGAAGGTGACTTATATCTAAATGCGTACCTATCAAGCTGATTAAAGTTTTGTTTTTTAGGATCACCATTCATAAGAACATCTTTTATAAATGGCACTACTTTTTCGTGGGTTGTGCTAGAAATAATCTCGTTATTATGTTGACCTAGTATATGTTTTAATCCGTGACCACTATTTTTGCCATCTCTGTTGTATCCCTCATATCCTATCGGCAAGAATATAGAAGTCTTTGGTTGACCTTTAACTAGTGGCTTTTGTATTTTAAATTGAGGATAGAACATCTTAGACTGATTCATATCTTTCATTGATATAGGTCTAGTTCTGTCACGATCATAGAACACTTTAGGAGACTGAGGAGTATGCCCTCTTAAATCACTTAACGAAGATGCCTGTGTTGTTTGCTCATCTATGTTTTTGTTTTTGGTATAAGATATTCCCTGACCTTGGAATGATCTTGCTAAAGATCCACTAGTAGCAGCCTCAAATACATCTTGAGTATTTTGAAATCCATACCCTCTCAACATATTGCCAAGTCTACCTAAGAATCTATATATAAAATTAAAATACCTTGCTAGTCCACTAGCCATAACAGGAGTTTTGCCTTGCCTTCTAGCTTTTGCGTAGGCCTGAAAAGCGTATGCCTGTAATTCACTACCTAGTATACCTTGATTAGACGCATCTTCTACTTGACCAGATTCTGCAACAGGTTTGACAACTCTTTGATTTATTTTAGTCAAAGCGTTATGCATATCAGGATCTACTCTCTTCATCCACTTGGCTACAGGAGACTTATTGTAGTTTACTGCCTGACCTCTTGATCCAAACGTACTGTCTAATAACTTTTGTGTCTTTGGATCATGTTGCCTAAAGAAGTCCTGAAGAACATGGAACGCTTCGTGTGATGCTGTCTGTTGATGAAGATCCCTTGTGGTAGCAACATTTCCACCACCTTCTCCTAAACCCACATCGTAAGCAAGGCTTAGTAACTTAGCTGATTTATTGTACAACCCTTGAGCTGCGTTACCTTCGTTGTCTGTTAAGCCATTCATGGCAAACTCAAAGTTTAAGTCTGCACTCTGTGGTAATAGATCGTTCATTATATCACCACTATTGAAAGCAGTAAGAACGTCATTCACAGATCTCTCTTTGTTGTTTACTTCTCTTTCAAGCGTTTCACCAATACGAAGACCAAGAGCACCCTTGTTTTTAATCAGATCTAACCTTCGGTTTACTTCATCAACACCTAATTTGTAAGCACTATCTTCTCTAAAAGCCGATTGCCCTTCTGCCAAAGTCTTTTCTTGTTCAAACTGCTTGCTTTCTTTTTCAAATTTCTTTTTAAATTGCTTGTCTTCTTTCTTCTTTAAACCCCAAAGCCTGTCATACTCTGCCATCTTGTCTTCAAAGACCATCTCTTTATAACCAAGAGATCCTTCTATATCATCCATCTTTGGCTTTTTAGGAACTTTAATTTTTGACTTTTCTAATACAGGTTCGGTAACAGGAATCGTTGGTTCGGTGGTTAAACCACCACCTTTCTCAACGTTTTCCAAAGCATCTTTAAGTTGCTTGTCTTTAATTTCTTGATTAGATTTAGCAAAGTCCTCTGGGTTTTGACCTGTAAAAGTATCTGTAGCACCTCGTACTGTACCACCACCAAAGAAACCTACAGCAAAAGCTTCTTCTATTGCTTTCACATCTACCTGATCAAGGTTCTCTAAATACTTCCATCCGTCAGTTTTACCAAGCTCGTTACTAAGTGTTTGTGTTGCTTCTGTAGTTCCCTCAATAGCAGCACCTTTAGCTACCCCCTTTAGCAATCGCCTTACAACATAATCCGATAGTTGATTTCTACCTTCTTTAGATATTTTACTAAGAATTGTAGCTGGAAGAACAGTATCTAGTGCAGAGTTAACTGTACCATGTACAAGCACCTTTGTTAGATCAGGATCTCCATCTGCTGCCTTATACAATTCATTATAAGTTTCCCCAAAATTTTGAACAGCAGCGTATGAAGCTGGGCCTGTCATCAAAGAAATTCTACCAATCTTATCTATCTGTTTCTTGGTTAGGTTCTTTATAGTCTTTTTAGCTGTTGCTTGTACTACACCTTTTAATATTCCACCTAATCCAAGTCCACCTACTAAGTCAGATGAAACTTGACCTGCTGACTGCAAAGCAAAATCCTTTGTGTCTTCAAAGTCAGTAAACGTTAACTTGTCTATTAAAGTATCTCCACCTACATCAGCGTAGTTAATAACCTGTGGAAAGTTTTGATTTGTTTCTTCTGACGCTTTTTGATATCTCTCAAAATCTTTAGCCGCTTGCTCTTTGTTTCCTGAAGCGTAGTTAATAAGACCTCGAATACCACCATCAAAGATTAGATCTTTAGTTTGCTCAAACCCAATTCTAGCACCTCTAAAGAAAGTACCAAAATTTCCAAACTCATCTTGTTTGGCTTGTTCTCCTTTGTCTCTCCATAATTCCTCAAGCTCTTCCCTGTCTTGATTTGGATGAAATTTCTTTCTGTAGCCTTCAATTAATACCTCATCACTACGATCAGCGTACATAGGATATTTTTCACGAAGTGCCTGAATTAATGTTGTCATTTATTAACCTTTAAATACCAAGTGGATTTTCTGGATTGGCTGTGATTCCTCCCCCACCTCCTGTATTAGAAGCAGACGGAAGTTTTACATTTGGAAACATATCTGTATATTTTTGTGTGATCCTTGCTGTCTCGTTTTGAATTGCTTGACTTCTTTCAGTTGGATCTGCACCAGGGCCTTTTATCTCATCATAACTTTTAGTAAAATTATCTACCTCATCTGAAATCAGCTTTGCTACATTAAATTTAGCTCTTTGATCATTCCCTCTTATTCTTTCTAAAAGATTTAAATAACCAACAGAGTTTGTACCACTCTTGGCCGATGATGCGTTTATCCTAGCTAGTTGCAAACCAAGTTCTGCCCTTTTAAACTCAAGATCAACAGCAACCTTGGCCTGATCAATAAGCATCTGCCTATCTTCTTTCTTCATATTCTTAGCTTCTGCCAAGGTTTGTTGCATAGCTTGACCTGCTGCTTGCATAAAGTTAGGACTGTCAGA
>MDSW01151155.1_pt1 | contig 24405 bp, 16 predicted proteins | sample 811171 | NCBI WGS metagenome assembly MDSW01 (sample SAMN05326641, study PRJNA326480) | marine metagenome | isolation source: seawater | place: Atlantic Ocean: North West | collected 2012 | reverse complement strand
AGGGAGGGGAGGAGAGGGAGGGAGGGGAGGAGAGGGAGGGAGGGGAGGGTCGGTCGGGATGATCGTTCCCTCCCCCGGGAGATATCTAGCTGTAGCTCATTAAGACTATTTGTATATTGTCAACCACACGCGGGTAATCTCTAGCTCTAGACTATTTGCGGATTGTCTTCCCCCCCACACGCGGGTATTCTCTAGCTTGTTTGCCGCCAGCCACCAAAAGCCGGCGCGCGACGGAGCCGTCGCTCTTTTCGCGTCGCACCGCAGACGAACCATGGGTAAGATCGGCAAAGGTACCGGGAGCTTCGGCAAGAGGAGGAACAAGAGCCACACGCTGTGCAGGCGGTACGTCTCCAAACGCCCCCGGCCGTCGCCGTCGCCGGCAGCCGGCTCGCCGCGAAATGAAAGTCAGCTTAGGGTTTTCGACGCGATGGACTGACGCGACCGCGCCCGCCTCCCTCTCGACATCGCAGGTGTGGTCGTCGCTCCTTCCACATCCAGAAGTCCACGTGCGGCGCGTGCGGCTACCCCTCGGCCCGCAAGAGGAACTGTACGTGTCGCGATCCCAACGCCTCCCTCCGGCCAAGCAAAACCGCGGATTTGACGGGTTCGCGAGAAATCCCGGCGACTGACTCTCCCCCCCTCCGCCGCGCTCACAGACAACTGGTCCACGAAGGCCATCGGCCGTCGCACCACGGGCACTGGTCGCATGAGGTATCTCAAGACTCTGCCGCGCCGCTTCAAGAACGGGTTCCGTGAGGGTGCGTATTCGCGCGCGACCGTCCCGCGCGGACGGGCTTTTCCAGAGCGCTCGAGCCTGGCTTGAGTCCGGCGTCGCGGCCGGCTCGTCGGCCTCGTCGGCCTCCGCGTCGCACGCTTCGCACGCCGATCGTTCGTTCCGGTTCCGTCGGTGGTTCTCCCACGCTGACCTCCGCGCTCTCCTCTCTCACCCGCAGGCACGGAGGCTGTTTCCAAGAAGCGCGCCGCCTCTGAGTAAACGCGCGACAAAAGGCGATTCTCGCGACGCGCCGGGGTGGGCTCGTCCCGGCGCTCGCGGCGGAGAGTGCGTAGCGCGACGACGTTGTGATGCGGAAGACGAACATTCCGAGACAGGGCGCGAGAGAGCGGGTGATGACGACTCGACTCGACTCCACCGAATGCGCACGCGGCTCCAACTTTTGGACGCGTCTTCGTCTGGAATCACACGCCTCGCTCCTCTCGCCTCCCGAAAAAATTGGTCGCGCCTTTCCGTCGGCGGCGCCCTCCCCTCGCTCGTCGCGCCCTCGACGCATCACACGCCGTTCTCGCGCATGGCCTTCTTCACCTGCTCCAAGGTGAGGAACATGACGACGTTCCAGCTCCCCAACCGCCCGAAGTTGGGGATGAATCCCTTGTAGAAGGCCCCCGGCCCTTCGCTCTTGAGCGTCTGCGCGACGCAGTCGACGAAGCCCTTATACTTCCCCGCCGAGTCCCCCATGACCCGGCTCTTCACGACGTCCACGGGGCTCCCCACGCAGCACGCGACGAAGCCCGCGCCGAGTCCCGACAGGAGATGCGTGAGCACGCCGTCCTCCATCCCGGCCGCCATGAGCGAGCTCTTGACCTGGTCGTAACTCGCGAGCTCGGCGGCGTTGATGACGGAGTTTCGCGCGACGTTCGGGGTCAACCCGGTCCACAGCGCCGCGACGCCCTCCTGCTTGGCGATGATGCCGTACGCCGCCATCGCGCTGGGGTACTTCCTCGGCACCCCGGCGGGGAGCTTGCCCTCAGCCTGCATGCGGACCTTGACGAGGTCCGTGGGGGAGGCCACCGCGATGCCGAGACCGCCCGTCGTCAGACCCGCCGCGATCTTCAGATGCAGAGGGACGTCGCCCTCGTGGTCCTTGCCGACGTACAGGTTCTTGATCGGCTCGTACAGACCGATGCGAAGACCGCCGAAGAGAATCTGACGATGGATACCTGCGGGAGAGCGAAGAGCGAGGGTGAGGGTGCGGCGAGGGAGGGGGGCGAGAGGGTGGGGACCGCGTCGGAGGAGGGAGAGACGAGGGAGGACGAGGGCGCGCGGGTCGCGATCGTTCGGGGATAGAATAGAAGAAGATGGACGGCCGAGGCGCCGGGGGGGGGGGGGGGAACGCGCGCGCGAGGTCTCGGCGTCGCTCGCGACGACGCACCCGGGGTGATGCCCTTCCAGAGCGCGCCGACGCCCTCCTCGCGGGCCACGGTCATCATCGTGCCCATCATGCCCTTGTACTTGGGCGGACCCGTCGCCGACGCCTGCAGCTGCAGCCGCACCTTCGCGGTGTCGATGGGGATGGTGCACGCCTCGGCGAAGGAGGCGGAGAAGGCGCTCGCGGCGAGGTTGCTCACGAAGCTGTTGCGCTGCTGCGCGGCGGCGGGGGGAGACATGACGCCCGAAGCCACCTCCGCGCGGCGATCGGTGAGACGGCGGGACGACCGCGCCGGACGCCGTGCGCGACGCGGGGAGGTATAACGGTGCGTCGCGAAAGTGCTTTTTATTGCTTTTCCCACGTTTTGGTCCGAGGAGGCGCGCCCTCTTCGCCCCCCCCGTCCTCACCACCCCCTCGATTCTCCGCCACCTCCGCGACGCCCTCCTTGTACCCCGCGACGAACTCCTTCGCGGCGTTCATGTACGCCGCCCCTCGCGTCTCGTAGAAGGACCGAAACCGGTGCCGCCAACCGTCCGCGCCCACGCGCGCGCCGGCGCGAACCATGGACCCGAGCTCGTCCTTGAACGTCGTCGTGTCCTCCGGGTCGGGGCGGTACTCGTCCGCCGTCTCGTCCTCCGCCGCCTCCCCCCTCTCCGCCCGCAGCGCCGCGAGCCTCTCCTCGCGCTCCTTCTCCGGCTCGCCGTTGAACCACCGCCACCCCTCGACGTACATCCCCGCCGCCTCGCGCCACACCTTGAGGTGCTGGCGAAGCGTCAGGTCGGTCGGGTAGCGCGTCCCGGGCGGGTCGGGCATGGCGCGCGGCCACACGATCTCGCGCAGGTCCCGCGTGACGTACCGCGCCATCGCCCTGAAAACGTTCGCCGCTCGTCTCGGCATCGCGCGCGCCGCGCCCGTTCCCGCGCGCGCCGCGCCGCGCCGGGAGCGACTGACGAGGTCGCGGCGCCATTCGCGAAGTTTAGCGGGTGGGCACTTCCCCGCCCGGTGAACGGGCTCTTGAAGAGTGCCAGTTGGCAATCACTTCATCACACAGAGGTCCACGTCCTCCCCCCCCTCCCCCCTCCCCCTCGCGATGTCCTCCGCGAGCGCTCGCGCCCTCACCGGCGCGGCGATCCGCCCGACGCACGTCCCCGCACGATCGTCCGCCTCTCGCTCGTCGCGGCGCCGCTCCGTCGTCGCCCGCGCGTCGTCGTCGTCGTCGTCGTCGTCGTCGTCATCCTCCCCCTCCTCCTCGGACGACGCCCCCCGCCTCGGTCGTCGCGCGTCGCTCGCCTCCGCGGTCGTCGCCGCGGCTCTCGCCCCCCCCGCGCTCGCGGCGGACGCGGACGCGCCGACGATCGTCTCCGAGACGCCCGGTTTCGGCGCGAAGGCGGCCAAGTCCGGCGACCTCGTGCTCGTGAACTACGTCGCGACGCTGGCGGACGGCACCACGGTCGACACCACCCTCGGCGGCGCCACGTACTTCACCAACGGCGACCAGAAGTCCGTGCAGCCCGCGGAGCCGCGCCCCGTGATCGTCAAGGTCAACGGCGCGGACCCCGTCCCCGGGATCCCGCGCGGTCTGAAGCGCGGCGTCGAGGGCATGCGCGTGGGCGGCGTCCGCGTGTTATCGATTCCCCCCGCGCTCGGTTTCGGCGACGCCCCCGTGAGGAGCCCGTACGCGCTCGTGCCGGGGGGGAGCACGCTGACGTACGAGGTGACCGTGCTCAGGCTCTCGGACGCGGGGCCGGACGCGCTGTTCAAGGACGTCGCGGGGTGCGGCCTGGGGGGAGCGAACACCATGACCAACGGGTGCGCCGCCATCGTGCCCGAGGAGTAGCGAGCGAGCGCGAGAGCGCCTATTTTTAATACTTTCGAAAGTAATTATATACCGACGCAAAAAGGCGCGCGGGCGGAGGCGACGACGCGAGACGAACGCGCAAAGAGAATCTACGGTTCACCCGAACGCCTCACCGATGGTGTCTACACTCCGTTCGGGTCATCTTCGGAGCGTCTCTACGAGGCGGAGCTCGCCCGGCGGGGCGTCGTCCCTGAGGTGCGGGTCGATGACGTGTTCCTCGAACCACGCGTCTGCGAAATGCATGTGCTCTCCGGGGCAGTCGAACATCACCAGGCGCCCCGACTCGTCCAGCGTCTTGAGCCCGATCCAATCCTCCGCGTACGCCCGGCTGTCCCTCATCTCCACGACCCGCCCGCCCCCGCCCGGCGTCGCGCCGTCCGCGTACGCGCCGAACCACGCGCTATCGCGCGGGACGACGATCGTGTCGTTGGCGAAGCGAATCAGCACGAGGCGCTCGAGCGCGAGGAGGTTCGCCCTGTACGACGCCTTCTTCTCGGCGAGCTCGTTGTTGACGTCCGGAAGGAACGGGTTGGAGGCGAGGTACGCGGACACGCGCCCCGGGTCGCGGAAGTACTGCGCCTGGACGACGTTCGAGCGCGCGAAGGGGGCGTACGCCGCGGCGCGGACGAACGCCTCCGCGGCGCGACACGCCGCGGATCCCGCGTCGGAACTCTCGAACGCGTCGCATCTAGGGACGTCGCTCACGCCCGCGTGCTGCCCGCCCATCGTCACGAGGCGCTTGACGATGAGCCGGCCGTCGCCGGGCACTGCGCCGCCGCCGCACCTCTGCGTCAGCGCGCGGATGAACTGCGAGCCCTGGGAGAAGCCGAGGGCGTAGAACCCGCGCGCGAGCCTGGGCTCGGCGAGGAGCGTCGCGCACTGCTCCGCCACCTGCGCGTTCACGTCGCCGAAGTACCCGTGGAGGGTGTCCAGCGTCGGGTTCGCGCCCACCATGACGCTGTGCACGTACACCCCGGGGATCCGGCTCTCGATGAAGCGTCGCAAGCGGCCCATCGTGCCCGGGTCGCAGCAGTTGTCCCCCACTGATGGTGAAGAGCGCGCGGGGGGGGGGGCGGGGGGGGGCCGGGCGAGGGCGAGTCAGCAGCGCGCGCGAGTCGCGGAGGATGGAGATGGGGGCGGGCGGGACGACGAGCGCGAGGGGAGCGGGGGGGCGCGGCGGACGCACGCACTTCCGTGCCACATCACGATCGGCGTGGGCTCGGCGCCGCGTCGCGGTGGCGTCCTCGCGTCCGCCCCGAGGGCGAAGGCCAGGACCAGCACCGCCGCGGCGAGGCTCGAGAGGATGGACGCGACGCGCATCTCGTTGTGTCCCGCGACGAGCGGACGGTCGCAGCAGTACCGATCTCAGCACTCCGTCGCCGGTCGAGAATCTCGCCGCGCGCGCCGGGCGGGGCCTGAGATTGTTCGCCGTCGTGGTAGGCACCCTTACCCTTCAAAACTGGCGTCGCGCGCTGTGCGACGCGCGGCCGCCCCCGGAGCGATGACGACATCTGGGCGCCCCCCGGTCGCGCTCGCCGCGGACTCCCCCTCCCCCTCCGCGCGTCGCGCGGCGGACGAGCGGCGCGCCCACCTGGACGCGGCGGCGTACGTCGAGGCGCACGATCTCGAGCGCGTCCTCGCGGACGCGCTGCGCCACGTCCATCGCGTCTGCGCCTCCCCCGCCGCACCCCCCCGGGACCGGGACCCGCCCAACCCCAACCGCCACATCGAGGTCGCCGCGGCCTACTTCCAGACCCTCGCCGCGGGACGCCACGTCGTCGGCCGCGAGTGGGCGCGCGTCACCGCGACGACGCGCGACCGCGCAGCCTTCTCGGTCGCCGCGCGCGACGCGCTGACGACGCTGCCGCCGTGCGACGCGCGCGGATGGCGCGACGCGCTCGCGACGCTCTGCCCGGACGTGCCCCGCGAAGCCGTCGACCGCGCGCACGCCAGGTGCGTCCGCCGAGAAGAACGACGAGGCGACGAGGCGACGGGACGACCTCCGGTCGGCGACGGGTCGGAGGACGCCGAGTCCGCCGCGTCGTCTGTTTCGGTCACCCCCGCCGCGTTTTGCGACGCGTTCCGCGACGAGATTCGATCCGTCGCCGATCCGACCGCCGACGCGACGGGGTCCCCGGAGAGCGACGCGTTCGCCGCGCACGAGGCGCGGATACGGCGGTTCGCGGACGCGACGCGGAGGCGGGAGGCGGAGGCGGAGGCGGCGAGGGCGGCGAGGGCGGCGAGGGAGGCGCGGGCGCGCGCGAGGGCGGACGGGAGGGACGCGAGGGGGGCGGAGAGGCCGCGGGGCGCCGCCGCGGCCAGCGCCGCTCGGCTCCTCAGAAGAGACGGACACGAACCGCCGCCGTAGGGGAAGGGGGCGGGTGGACGCGGGGGCGGGGGCGGGTGGTGGGGTGGTCGGGGGGCGAGGAGAGAGACGACGGCGTGGGCGCGACGAAAACGACGGCGGTGCATCGCACTCTTCAAACAGCTCCTGAATGCAGTGTAAAAGTCGAGTAGGGCCTCGAATCATCGCGCGTCAGCACTCGCGCCTCGCTGCGACCTGATGCCGCAGACTGGAACCCCTACTGCTGGTACAGAGTGCCGCCCCGATCTGTGTTTTCAAGTCCCCGAACCCTCGCCCGCGCGCTCGAGTCACTTCCGCGACACCCGGGCCCGTCCCGCTTCAGCGTCCATCTCTGAGATGCCGTGCAACGCCAAGGTCGCGCTGTTCTTGGCCGTCGTCGCCGCGTGCGCCCCCGGCGTGGCGGCCACCGACGGCGATCAGGTCGCCCCCTTCTTCGGGTTCATGGGCGCCATGTCCGCGCTCGTGTTCGCGAACATGGGAGCCGCCTACGGCACCGCCAAGTCCGGCGTCGGCATCGCCTCCATGGGCGTCATGCGCCCCGAGCTCGTGATGAAGTCCATCGTTCCCGTGGTCATGGCCGGTGTTCTCGGCATCTACGGCCTCATCATCGCCGTCATCATCTCCACCAACAGTGCGTCCGCGACGAGATCTCGCGCGCGTCTCCGCCGCCCTAGCTTTTCTCCCCGGAGACGCACCCTCCCTCAGCCTCGTCCGCTCTTCTGACGCCCCTCATTCCCATCCCCCTCCCCCCCCGCGCGCGCGCCCTTCCACGCAGTTCATCCCCCGTACACCCTCTTCCAGGGGTACGCCCACCTCGGCTCCGGCTTGGCGTGCGGCCTCTCCGGCCTCGCCGCGGGCATGGCCATCGGCATCGTCGGCGACGCGGGCGTCCGCGCCAACGCGCAGCAGCCCAAGCTCTTCACGGGCATGCTCCTCATCCTCATCTTCGCCGAGGCGCTCGCGCTCTACGGGCTCATCGTCGGGATCATCCTCTCCTCCGCCGGGGCCGCGGGCGCGGTCAAGCCCGAGTAGATCGAGGGACGAAGGGTCGAGGGTCGCCGAGGAGGGGTCAAACCGCCGCGGCGAGACGGACGTATTTTAGAGAGGCGCGCTTCGAAGAGCGCTCCGGAGTCGATCGGTTCGTCGCGGCTTCCGCGCCTCTGTTGTTACACGTAGTTTCACACTCGCCGGAATCGTCGACGGCAGCGGCAGCACTTCGTGCGCCTCATCGTCGAATACTCTCATCCCTCCCGTCGAATTCTTTTTTTTTTTCGTCGTCCGTCGGTATACAGCTGTGTCATCGCGCGTCGCCCCCCCCGCGCGCCTCCTCTTCTTCTCAGTCCATCGCGGCGTTGAGGTCGACTCGGCACACGGGGCACTCCACGCTATGCTCCAACCACTTGTCCACGCACGCCATGTGGTACGTGTGCAGGCACGGCAGGTGCCTCACCGTCTCCCCCGCCTCGTAGTTCTCGAGGCACACCGCGCATCGCGCGCTCGCCTCCGCCGACGAAAAAGGAGCGCCGCCCGCCGCCTCCGCCTCCGCCCGCGTCCCCGCCTCCCTCCGCGTCCCCGCCGGGATCCCTCCCTCCGGGGGCGCGCCCCACGCGCTCGTCGGGATCCTGGCCAGCGCGGATTTGGACATGCCTCGGCGGACGTTCGCGTCGTCGAGCGCGAGGAGGCGCTCGTAGTCGTCCTCGGTGAAGTCTCGGTCGACGAGCGCGAGCGCCGCGAGGTCACCGGCGCGGGACCCGGGGTCTCGGAGCCCGCCCCCGGTGTCTCGAATCTGCGCGCGCAGCGCCCCGAAGAAGCGGTGCATCTCCATCATTCGCGCCCTGAGCGCCGCGATGTCGCCGTCGGCGTCGCTCGAAGGGTCATCTCCGCCGAGGACTCCGCCGCCGTCGAGGGGCGAGCCGTCCTCCGCGTCGTCGTCGTCCGTGGCGTCCGCGTCGTCGTCCTCGTCGTCCTCCTCGGCGGCGGCGGCGGCGGCGGCGGCGGCGCGCTCGCGGATCCTCGCGCGGTCGCGCTCGTAGTTGGCCTTCTCCTCCTCCTGCAGGCGCCGCGCGAACGCCTCGTCGTCCTCCTCCGCGTCCGCCGCCGCTTCCGCGGGGGCGGGCGGGGGCGAAGCCGATTTGGCGGGCGCGCGGACGGGGGCGCACGCGGCGGGCTGCTGACGCTGGCACTGGCGCGCGCACGCCGCGCCGAGATCCGCGCCGGGGCTCGGCTTTTGGGCTTTTCGCTCGGCTGGGTCAACGACCGGGGCGGGCGCGGCGACCGCGCTCGTCTTGCGTCGCTTGGCGACGCGGCCCTCGTCCACGTCGGAGAAGTCACTGCACGCGCGCGGGCGGGAGGGGGCGGGGCGGGGCGGGGGGATGGGGTCAGCGCGACGCGTCGGGTCGCGCGCGAGGCCGCGCGCGTTCGTTTTTCGTTTTCGGCGACACTATCTTCTGCCGTGTCAGCGATGCTGGAGCGCGAAAGGTCGCGTCGCGTTCGAACGCGCACCTCGCGTCGAGCGCGCGCGCGCTCGCCATGGCGCGTCACCCGCGGACGGCGCGTGCCGCGAAAAGGGCGGGAAAGGTCGGCGGACGCGTGAGCGGCGCGTGAGGCGCGCGCAGCGTCGTGACGAGGCGCTCTCGCCGCGCAACCACCCCGACGCGTATATCTGAATGAATCTCGCGCGAAATAATCCAACGTCGAGGCGCGTCGTGTCCTCATCACGTCGAGGTCGTCCAAGCTTGCACACGCGGGTATTTAGTACGAAAGTAGTGGGCTTCGTCTTGGCAGCATTCTTTTCCAGCGCGCGCCTCTGTCGTCCCCGCCGCCAAACGCACGCGCGCGCGTACGCCGCCGCGGTTCGACCGCGGTTCGACGCGCCCTCGGCCGCGCCTCGACTCCGGGCTCACACGTCGTGTCGATCGCGCGTGTTCGCGCCCGGTCGCGCCTCCAGAGCCCTCGGGAGCGACTCCGGGAAAGGGGATTCCGGTCTCCCGCTCCGTCGGCGGCTGCGCCCGCCGCTTTTTTCACGCCCCCTCCTCCGCGTTTCGATGGCGGGCTCGAAGAAGCCCGCGGGCGCGGCGTCGAAGAAGTCCACGATGGACGAGGTGAAGGAGGAGCTCGAGCGCCAGCGCGCGTTCGTGACGTGCGGCGCGGACGAGAACAAGCACACGGTCGAGCACGCCTTCAGCGGCGCGTACGCCGCGGTCGGCATCGACAACGCGTTCAGCGTGGCGTCCTTCCGCGACCGGTTCGGCGTCGAGGTCACCGCCCTCGACGCCGAGAAGGTCGAGTTCGAGATGCGCGGCATATCCCCCGCGATCGCGAATGCGTTCCGCCGGATTCTCATCGCGGAGGTGCCGACGATGGCGATCGAGAGGGTGTTCGTCGTGAACAACACGAGCATCATCCAGGATGAGGTTTTCGCGCACCGCCTCGGCCTGGTTCCCATCCGCGCCGACCCGCGCGCGTTCGAGTTCCGCGACCCCGACGGTTCCGAGGCCCCCTCCGAGCGGAACACGATCGTGTTCAAGATGCACGTCCGGTGCCACCGCGAGCAGACGATGGACGGCACGAAGGGCGCGCTGGTGAACGAGATGGTGTACAGCGACGCCCTCAGGTGGCTCCCCGCGGGCTCCGAGCTGCCCCCCGACGACGAGACCAAGTTCACGAGCTTCACGCAGGATCAGGGCGAGTTCCTCGCGAAGCGGCTCGAGGCGGCGTCGGAGCAGAGGCCGGACGAGGCGCCCGGGAGCGGCGACGCGCGCACGATAAGCACCGTGCACGACGACATCCTGCTCGCGAAGATGGTCGCGGGGCAGGAGATCGAGCTCGAGGCGCACTGCGTCAAGGGCGTCGGGAAGGACCACGCCAAGTTCTCCCCGGTGGGCACGGCGTGGTATCGCATGGTCCCGACGGTGGAGTTCCTCCTCGACGGGGGCGCTCTGCACGGCGAGGACGCGGAGGTGTTCATGGCCCAGTGCGGCGACATCGCGGCGGAGGGGGAGGCGAAGCACGAGTGCTACGCGTCGACCGGGTCCGGCGCGAAGCGGACGGTGCGGGTGGCGAATTCGCGCGGGTGCGACCGATGCGTCGAGAGGGTGCGGACGCTCAGCGGGGAGCCGGGGTGGGGGGAGAAGATCGCGCTGAGGAAAAAGAAGGACCACTTCATCTTCACCGTCGAGAGCACGGGGCAGCTCCCGCCGGACGTGCTCGTGAAGGAGGCGATCAAAGTCCTCGCGAGCAAGTGCCAGAGCGTCCTGTCCACGCTCTGAACGGGTCAAACGCGTCGAGGATGGGAGCGACGAGCGCGCGCGGACGAGACGAGAGACGTACTTTAAAACACAAAGCCTCCCTCGCTCGCGTACGATACTACCACCCGCTCCTCTCGTCTCACTCCCCCCCGTCCTCCTCCTCCTCCTCCTCCTCCTCTTCCTCCTCCTCTTCGTCGCTGTCTTCGACGTCTTCCACTGTGTACTGCATGGCGACGTCCCACCTGCTCGAGGGCGCGAGGTGCGAGACGTACTTGACGAACCGCATGAGCCCCTCGTCCCTGTGCACCAGCGACAGCGTGTTGTGCGTCGCGCTCACGCTCAGCAGTTCGTCCTCCTCCTCCTCGTTCCCCGCGGCGTCGTACACCTCGTCCGTGGCCGCGTCCCCCGCCGCGCCGGTCTCGTCCGCGGCGATGTAGCACTCGAACCCGCCCACCTCGCCGAAGTCCCACGCGCTCGAGTTCAGGTCGCCGTCGTCGTCCACGAGGCACAGCGTCGCGTCGAGCCGCGGGTCCGTTGTAAGGATCCCGCGGTGCGCGACGGTGTAGTCCAGTCCCGGGCGGAACCGCCGGATCTCACCCTTGTGCGCGGTCGGCCTGAGCCCCGTCAGCGCCGTGAGCAGCCGCGCGAACGGTTCCGACGCGAGGAGCGTCTCCTTCACCTCGCGAAGCGCCGCGCCCGCGGAGACGTCCGCGGAGACGTCGTCCCCCTTCGGGTCCCTCTCGACCCCTTTGCCCTTCGGGTTGTCGACCCCTCCTTCCGCCGCGATCGACACCCCCTCGGGGAGCCCCGCGCCGTCGTACGCCGCGTACCGCTGCTTGTGCGTCGGCCCGACGACGCGCCACCCGCCGCCGACCCCCGCGATTCGCCTCGGCACCTTCCCGTCGCCGAGCCCCGCGGCGGCGTCCTCGCGGCGCGTCACGAATCGCAGCCTCGCCGCCACCTCCGGCCGCAAAAACTCGCGCAGCTGCACGCTGCTGTCCTCCTCCATCTTCTCCCTGATCTGCGCCACGTTCGCGGGGTCCAGGTACTCCGCGTTCACGAACCGCGCGAGGTACGCGAGGTCGGCCGCGTCGGGACCCAGGGGCTCGGAGTCCTCCGAGTCGGATCCCGCGGAGACGCCGCCGCCCCCGGGACCCGCCGCCGCCCCGGGCCCCGCGTCGTCGTCCTCCTCCTCCGGCCCTCGCTCCGTCTCCTCGGACGCCTTCGCCGCCGCGCGCATCACCGCGGCGACCGCCGACGGGAACGGCACGAAGTCCGCGATGTCGTCGTCCTCCTCCGCGCCTCCGCTCGTCCCTCGCGCGCCCCTGAGCTGCGCCAGCGTCGACGCGCGGTCGCCGCCCGCGGGGGGCTCGGCGGCGTGATACCACCCCGAGATGCTCAACCTCGGTTTGTCCTCGGCGAAGACCTCCTGGACGCTGTGGAAGCTCCGCCCGGGGGCGACGGTGAAGAACGCCATGGAGTTCCACGCCGGCAGGAGCTCCGCGCTCGGGTCCGTCGCGGGCGTCCCCGGGGCGTCCACGGGGTAGAGTTCCAGCGCGCCTCCGTCGCGCGCGGTCCACGGGTCGTCGGGGTCGGTGAGGTAGACGATGTAGGAGACGCACCGCGTGCCGATGACGTCGTCGTGGCAGAGGAGGTGGCCGCTCCGCGGGTACACGTTCGCGGAGCAGTCGACGCGGTCGGTCAGGGGGGCGCAGCCGGTCATCCGCTGGACCATGGCGCGGAACTCGGGGCTGTAGATGGCGGCGCGGAGCGCGAGGAGCTCGGGGATCTTCGGCGCCACGCTCGGGTCTAGAGCGTCGATCGTCACGAGGTCGCCCGTCTGGAGCACCTTGAACAGGTCCGTCTCCTTGAACGTCGCGGTGAGGTTCTCGCGCATCTCGAGCTGCACCGCGCGGAGGCGCGCGTCGTCGCACAGGGGGGAGACGACGCCGTGGGGGTACGGAGGCGCGCTCGCGTACGCCGACGCGCGTCGCGCGACCGTCGCGTCCGAGAAGACGTCCGGATGGAGGATGGAGAGATCGGCGGGGGGGGGCGAGCCGGAAGCCGCGCCCGAGGGGGGCGGCGCGTGCGCGGTCTTCTGACGCTTAGGGGGCATGACGTCGAGGACCGAGGCGCGGGCGCGAAAAGGCGCGACGGCGCGACGGAGGCGCGGGGGCGTGCGCGAGAGACGCGGCGACCCGCGTTCGTCGGTGTGTCGCCGGCGCCGCCGACGCTTTTTCCGGACGGTGACGGGGCGCGCCGGCGACGGAAACGCGCTGGCGTGAAAAATAACAGGTTATGGCCCCGATAAGCCGGATCCGCGTCTCGTCGCGCCTCGGCGCGCGCCGCAGTCGACGCCGCGCCGTCCCCGCTCGCGCGATGCCGCCCCCGTCGGCGTTCACCGACATGATGTCGGCCTCTCCCGCGGCGCTCGCGAAGATGCGCAGCGCGCGCACCGATCTCGCCCTCGACGCGTCTTCGGTTTTGCAGACGCCCACGAGCGGCGGAGGATCGCCGAACGCCGGCCGCGAGAACGGGCACGTCGCGCTCGCGCCCGACGTCGCGGCGACGCTCGCGCCCGCGTTCTCCGAGATGTTCGTCGCCTCCCCCGCCGACCTGGCGAAGATGCGCCGGAGCGCGTCCCCACACGTCCCGCCGGGGACGTACGTCTCCGACCCGACGCCGGGCGATCGCCACGGCCCTCCCGGCGACGCGAGCGACGCGCCCGCGCCTCCCGCGGCGTCCTTCGCCGAGATGTTCGGCGGCTCCCCCGCGGATCTCCAGAAGATGCGCGTCGCGCGCGAAGCCTCCGAGCGGCGCGCGGGCGCGCACGCCGCCTCCTCCCCCCGCGCGCGCGTCACCCCCGCGGACCCGTCGCGCTTCGACGACATGTTCGCCGCGTCCCCCGCGCACCTGAACAAGATGCGCTCCCCCCTCGCGCGCGCCTCCTCCTCCTCCTCCGCCTCCGCCGCCGCCGCCGCCGCCTCCTCGGACCCCGCGCGCTTCGACGACATGTTCGCCGCGAGCCCCGCGCAGCTCTCCAAGCTCCGCCGCGGCGGCGCCGACGCCACCGCGCTCGCCGCCTCGGGCGCGCACGCGCCGCTCACCAACGCGTCGGACCGCTTCGTCGTCACGTACGACGTCGTCGCCGACTCCGAGAAGGACGTCCGCGAGAAGATCCTCGCCATCTGCCTCGAGCAGACCGTCGAGCTCCCCGCGGCGCTCGTACCCGAGGGCACGTGGATCCGCGAGCACGTCGTCGGGCGGCTGGAGACGCTCCACGCGAAGGGGTCCGGGCTGAACGGATCGTGGCGATGCGACGTGAGTTACCACGCCGACACCGCGGGAGGCGAGCTCACGCAACTGATCAACGTCATCTTCGGGAACACGAGCATGAAGGAAGGGGTGATGGTGGCGGACGTCAAGATGCCGCGCGGGGTCCTGGCGCAGTACCCCGGCCCAAGGTTCGGCGTGGAGGGTCTGCGTAAGCTCGTGGGCGTCCCGCGCGGGCCGATGATCATGACCGCGCTGAAGCCGATGGGGTCGCCCACGAGCGAGCTCGCGCGGATGGCGTACGAGTTCGCCAAGGGCGGCATCGACATCATCAAGGACGACCACGGGTTGGCGAACCAGCCGTACTCGCCGTACGACGAGCGGATCCGCGCGTGCGCCGCCGCGGTGAAGAGGGCGAACGCGGAGACGGGCCGGCGGTGCGTCTACGCGCCGTGTATTTGCGCGCCGGCGCATTTGGTGATTTCGAGGGCGCACGCGGCGCGCGACGCGGGCGCGGGGGCGGTGCTCATGATTCCCGGCATCACGGGTCTGGACGCGATGCGCGAGCTCGCGGCGGACCCGAGCTTCGGGCTCCCCATCATCTGCCACCCCGCGATGCTCGGCGCGATGCTCGGCGGCGGGAGTAAGGCGCGGGTCGGCGGATTTTCGCACGAGGTGTTGCTCGGGGTTCTGCCCAGGCTGGCGGGGGCGGACGCAACCATCTTCCCGAGCTTCGGCGGGCGGTTCGGGTTCTCGCTCGAGGAGTGCAAGGCGCTGCAGCGCGGCGCGACGCGCGAGATGGGCGGGATGCCGCCCATCTTCCCGTCGCCCGGGGGGGGGATGACGCTCGAGCGCGTCAAGGCGATGAACGAGGCGTACGGGGAGGACCTCATGCTGCTCATCGGGGGATCGCTCATGGGACACTCCCCCGACCTCGTGTACAACTCGAAGCACTTCATGAAAATAGCGGGACGGACGGACATCTACGGACCCAAAGAAGACATCAAGGGACACTGACGATCGGACGACGCGGAAAAGAAGAGTGGGTCGCGATCGCTCCTCGACGACCGCGGGCTTAGGGTTTAGAGTCAGGAGGAACGACGCCGTCGCGCGACGCGTCGTATTTTTTACGAAGGGTTCTACGCTTCAACTTTCGAAAGGGTACCCCGTTTCGACGCGCGCCGCCCTCGACTCCCCCCGGCTTTAGCACCCCCCTCAGCCTTTTAGCACCCCCCTCGGCCTCTCACCACTCTCGCGTCGCCCCGCCCCACTCCTCCTCCTCCTCCACGCCTTCGTCGTCGATGAAGCTTCCGCCGTACTGACTCGCCTCGGGCGGGTCCCCGAACCCTCCCGGGCTCGGGGTGTCCGCGACACTCCGGGTCGTCCTCGGCCCGAACCGCCGAAGGTACCCGCGCCCGGACCCGGGCGTCTCGCGCGCGTCCCTCTCCACCTCGAGGCGACGCCGCGCGTGCATCGCCTCCGCCTCGTCGACGCCGCCGGACATGGAACCCTCGCCGCCGAGCTGCGTCGGCGCGACGAAGGCCTCGTCCTCGGTGCACCACCCGTCCGCGTCCTCGCCGGAGTCGCCCCCGTCGCCGCCCGAATCCATCCCGGCCTCGTCGTCGACGAAGCGCCGCGCGGCGGCGGCGGCGGCGAACCGCGAAGCCGCGTGCGCGGCGCCGGGGACGCGACGCCGACGCGCGCGCGGGGGGGAGGCGTCCTCCTCGACGCGAAGCGCGGGAGGGGGAGGCCCGAGAGAGGTTGGCTGGGAGGGCGGCTGGGAGGTCGGCTCGTCGTCCTGCGCGGCGCGTCGCTTGCGCCGCTTGACGAACCTGAGGTCGTCCGAGTCGGGCGTCGGCGCGACGCCGCCGCGCGACGCTGAGGCGGTGGTGAGGGGGTGGGGGCGTTCGAGAGAGGTCGCGGCGTCGCCGGCGCGGGGGGAGGCGGTCCCGCCGCCCCACGCGCCGCCCCACCCGCCGCCGCCGGCGGAGCGCCGGGCGCCGCCCGCGTCGCCGCCCCAGCTCCCGCCCCATCCGCCGTCCTGCGACGGCTGCGAAGGCGCGCCCCACCCGCCGCCCGAGTCGTCCGCATCGTCCCGCGCGGCGCCCCAACCCAGGCCGCCGGCATCCCGCGAAGGCTGAGGTGGCGCGGCGGCGCCACCGCCCCGGCGGAACCCTCCGGCGGACGAGGGCGCGACGAAACCGTTCCATCCCTCGTCGGGCGAAGGCTGCGTGCCGCCGCCGCCCCGCCCGCCGCCGCCGCCCCACCCGCCGCCCCCCGACGCCGGGGTCGCGGCGGCGGCGGCGTCCGAGAGACCCCCCCACCCGCGCGGGGTGCGCGCGCTCGCAGGGGTGCCGTCGCGAGGCGGCGGCGGGGGCATCGCCGCATGCGCCGTCGCCGCCTCCTTTTTCTCGGACCCTCTCTTTTCGGCGGAGGCGGTTTTGCGCTTCGCGGCGGCGGCGAGGCGGCACTGTTTGATGTGAAACTCGATATCCCCGAGGGTCTCGTCGTCCTCGTCCGCGTCGTCCCGGAATCCCGGTTGCGATTGCGTCGACTGCGACTGCGACTGGCGCGCCGCCAGCCGCCGCCGCGCCGACTCCGCCGCGGACAACGGCGACGACGGTTTCGAGAATTCTGACGAACGCGGCGCCGTCGCCCCGGTGAGTTGCGACGGAGGGGGAACCTCCGCGAGCGGCGCGCGCGCCTCGCCCGAGGACGCGCGACGCGCCTCCGCGGGTTCCGGCCATCTCGCACCCTCGCGCGCGGCGTGCGCCGGGTCTTCGCACCCCAACACCGCGCACCCCGGCCTGGCGCACGCGCGTGCGTCGTCGTCCTCCTCGTTCTCGTCCTCCTCCCGGGAGAGATCGACGACGTCGTCGGCGGCGTCATCGGCGGCGGCGGCGGCGGCGGCGGCGGCATCCGCGGCGACGCCGCTTTGGCGCTGCGTCGCGAACTCCAACCTCTGCGTCGCATCCGTCTTCTCCCATCGCCGCGCGCCTCCTCCCGCGTCCTCCTCCTCGTCGTCTTCCGCGTCCGGATCCGGGCGCCACTCCACCTCGGGCGCGTCGTACCCCCGGGCGCCGTCGTCCCGCGAGTCACTTCCCCGCGCCCACGCCATCCCGTCGTCGTCGTCATCCTCCTCCTCCTCCTCCTCCTCCTCCTCCTCCTCCTTCCCGGGACGGTCGAAGAAGACCCCCGGGCTCGCGTCGCCGTCCTCGTCGACGCCGCCGTCCCTCCCGCGGGTCCGACTCGTCCCGGGATCCCACCGGTCCCCGTCCCACTCCGCGGGCGGGGCGTAATACGCCTCCGCGGGGGTCTCGCGCCCGGCGTCGTCGTTCTCCCCGAACGAGTCGCGCCGCCGCGCGTCGTCGAAAAAGTCGTCGTCTCGGCTCTCCTCCTCCGCCTCCGCCGCGCCGACCGCAGCCTCCCGCGACGCGCTCATGGGGGCTTCGGGAGATGTGTTCACGATGTTGGGAACCCCGCGGAACCCCGCGTTCTTTTTCGCCGCTTCGTCCTCCTCGGCGCGTCGTCGGAGGGCGCGCCACATCGCCCCCCCCGGGATGACGGCGCCGTCCTCGTCGGCGGGGGGCGGGAGCCCCTGCGCCGCGGACATGACGCGCATCATGAGCCTGGACGCGTCCCCGTGCGGCGCCGCGTACACGGACGTGGGCCTTCGCTGCAGCGACGCCGCGCCGTGCGGGTCGAACCGCCGGACCATCTCCGGGTCGACGTCGTACGCTCTGAGAAGCGTCGTCTCGACGATGGTCAGCGGCGCGTCCCACGGTCGCGAAGGTACGACTCCGTCACGGCGCCGCGTCCGAAGCCTCCTTTTATCCGAGGCCGAGGACCCCCCCGCGTCGGGGTGCCGACCGGGGAGCTTTTGCTCGGCGGCGAGCTTGAGCTTCTCCGGGGTCGGCCCGAGCGCCCTGAGGTCGCACCTCGGGTGGAGTCCCTCTGGGAGCATCCTCGGGCAGTCGTTGCACAGGTTGAAGCACCGCCCCGGGTCGTGCAGCGACTTGACCATGTGGTCGTACCGGCCCTGTTCTCTCTTGAACTTCTCCGCCTCGCGGCCCTCGACGGCGAGGACGACGACGCGCCCGTCCCTCGCGCGCCCCGTCCGCCCCATCCGCTGGATCGTCCGGATGATGTCCACGACGTCGAAAAACACGATCAGGTCCACGCTGGGGATGTCCAGGCCCTCCTCCCCGATGCTCGTGGCGACGATGGTGTTGATGTGCCCCCTTCGGAACGCGTCCAGAACCTCCTTCTGCTCCCGCTGCGTCTGCCCGCGCGTGCCGCGCTCCGCCCCCGCGCCGCGCGCGCCGCCTTTCGTCGTGTCGCCCTGACCGATGAACTGCGCCACCTTTATCCGGCACTCCGCCCCGGTCACGACCTCTCCGACGCCTGGGAGGTGGCCGACGCCCGCGTACGCCCCGAGGAACCCGGAGGATGAGTCGTTCGCGGCGCCGTCGCCCGGAGGCGTCGGCGCGCGTTCGTTCGAGCGGTTCGCGGTGAACGCGCCGGTGATGGTGCCCTGGCCCTTCTCCAGCGCGACCGCGGGGCGGTCCGGCGCGAGAGGTCCGTCCGCGAGCGTCACCTCGCCCAGGGCGCGGACGATATCGTTGACGGAGTCGCGGTAGCTCGTGAAGACGATGACCCTGGAGTCCGGGTCGTTGTTCGAGAAGTGCCGGCGGACGATCTGCGTCAGCCGCCCGAGCTTCGGAGAGTGGTGCGCGCCCTTCCCGGCCATGGACTTGAGGTGGTCCATCGCCTCGCGGAAGACCGGATTTTGGTTCAGGCCCGCGACGTAGACGCGGCTCGCCTCCTCCTTCCCGACGTAATCCACCGCGACGCGCGGCGAGTTGGTCTGCATCAGATGCGCGACGCGACACACGAACCACGCCTGCTGCGACTGCTGGTACGCCATCCCCCTCTGCGCCGGGTTCATGTTCGCGCCCTGGGCGCCCTGGGGACCCTGACCGTTCATGTCCTTGATCGCCATTTGGATCGTGAACGGCTGCGGAAACTCCTTGCTCGAGCCCTCGACGAACGCGCGCATCTTGTACCCCTCGTTCGGGAACGCGCCGATCGCGACGAGCTTGCGCAGAATCGGTCGGACGACGTCCCGGAGCATGTCCTTGACCCTGTCCATCGCCCGGGTCTCCGTGACCTTCTCCAGCCGAATCTCGCGCGCGTGCGTGTATTTTTTAACATCAGGGTCCTTGTCGCTCCGGAAGTCGATGCGCCCGATCCGGAGCGACTCCACGACGCCCTGCACCTCCTTGACGTCGTGCCCCGGGGTGGCGGAGAGCGCCAACAGCCGAAACGACGTCCCGCGCCGCCAGAGCTGCTCCACAACCTGACAGTACGCGTGGTTCCCCTTCGCCCGGTGCGCCTCGTCCACGACGACGCACACCACCTTACTCGCGTCGCACACCCCGTCCCTGATGTCGTTCTGCATTGTCTGCGGCGTGCAGAAGAAGACGCGCTTCGTGCGCCAGAGGCTCCGCCGCGTCCCGTCCGCGTCCTTCCTCGTGCTCCCCATCAACACGCACGTCGCGTCGCTCGGGATGCCGCAGATGTCCCTACACGCGGCCCTCTGCTGGTCAACCAACGGCCGCGTGGGGGCCAAAAACACGACGAGCCCGTCGGGAAACCACCGGTGGTAATTCAGCATCACGACCGCCGCGATGAGCGTCTTCCCCAAACCCGTCGGGAGGCACACCAGCGAGTTCGTCAGCAGCGCCCGCCGGGTCATCTCGTACTGGTACTCGCGCCGAGCCATCTGCGCGGGGTACGCGTACGTCTGCGCCGCCGCGGGGTCTAAAAGCATCCCGGCGGTCGCCGTCGACGAACGCACGAGACCGGCGCTGTTCGGCGTGCCCAGGGCCTCGGGAGGGAGGACACCTCGGGGGGTGGTGTACCCGTACCCGTACCCGCCTCCTCCCGCGGGCGGCGCCGGAGGAGGAGGAGCCGGGGCGGGCGAGGGGCCGGGCGCGTCGCGCGCCCGCGGGATCGCGCGGGAAGCCTCCGCCGCGGAACGGGTCGCGTCGCCGGCGCTCATCCGAGGACGCGAGGACGCGAGGCGCTCATCCACCGGTCGCGAGTCCCACGCGTGCACGTTCCAGTCGTCGTCGTCCAGCGCTTCGTCCAGCGCGCGCGTCGACGGCGGCGGGGGGGGGTGGTTCGCGGCGGCGCGCGACGTGGGGGCGAACATGCCGACGAGGGTGCGCTGGCGGTCGTCCGGGGCCGGTGGGGCGCGGCGCCGCGGCGCCGGCGCGGGGGCGAAAGACAGAGTGCGCTGATCGGCGTCGGGGGCGTCGTGGACGGCGCCTCGGGGCGCGCCCGAGGCCGTCGCGCGGTCGACGGCGTCGTGGCCCGTGCGCCATCGGTTCTGCTGCGGGGGATGCCGCCCGGCGCCGCTGAACCCGCCCGCGCGGCCGCTGAAGCCCGTCCCGACGGGGGGCGGGGGCGGGTCGGGGCGCGGGTACGCGGGGTGATGGTGGGGGTGATGGTTCGCGCGCGGCGCCGCGGGGTGATGGTGGGGGTGATGGTTCTCGCGCGGCGCCGCGGGGTGATGGTGGGGGTGATGGTTCGCGCGCGGCGCCGCGGGGTTCGGCGCAAACTGCGCCTCGACGCGCGCGGGGGGGGGACCCGCGGGCGGCGCGGATCGGCGCGCGGCCGCCATCGCGTCCACGTCGACGTCCGCGAGGAGCGCGTCGTCGTCGTGGCCCCACTCGTCGTCCGGGATCTCGAATCCCATGACGTCGGGAAAATCGAGCGGCACCCTCCGAGGAACCTCCTCCCGCGGGCGCGATCACGGAACGTGCATGTCGAACGAGAGGCGCGCGCGCTCGCTGCGGAAACGGTGCCGGGCTCGCGGCGGTCGAACGCGCGTGAACGCTCGAGACGGCGCGTCGTGAGTCCGGGACCCGCGACGCCGCGCCGTCGTTTTCAAAACGCAGACGAACGTGAGAAGGACTGGCGGGTGCCAAGTTGTGCGATTGTAGGCACCTGCTCGCAAACTGAGCTGCCGGTCGTGGTTGATGATGACCCCCACGGGTGGCTGACGCGCGGGTGCCCGCGCTTCGCCGTCGTCGCGGCCAGCACTTTCCTCCGCGCGCCCTCGTCCGGGGACGCGATGTCGTCCCTGCCGCTTCTTCTCGCGTCGTGCCTCGCGACGCTCGTCTCCGCCGGCGGCGGCGCCGACCTCCACCCCGCACCCGCCCCGCTGGGTCTGTGGTGGCACGCCCCCGTCCTGAGCGGCGGCGGGTACGGCTCGGAGGCGAACGCCCTGCTGGTGGGCCTGGCGGGTCTCGGCGCGGACGCGCCCCCACTCCGCGCGACGCACCACGGCGACTCCCTCGACCCCGACTTCGTCCGCGGCCTGCCCCCGACGACTCGCGACGTCCTGGACGCCCTCCTGCGCTCGCGCCGCCCCGCCCCCGCGGACGCGATAGTCGTGTGCCACTCCGAGCCCGGCGCGTGGGCCCCCGCGCTGTATCAGACGTCGCCGTGCCCCCCCCGCGGGTACGCGCCGAACGACCACGCGTACGTCGTCGGGCGCACGATGTTCGAGACGGACAGGCTCGACCCGGCGCACGTCGAGCGCGCGAACGCGATGCGCGAGGTGTGGGTGCCGACCGCGTGGGGCGCGGACGTGTTCGCGCGCAGCGGCGTGCGGCGCGAGAAGATTCGCGTCGTCCCCGAGGCGGTGGACGTCGCCGCGTTCCAGCCGTCCGAACCTCCACGTTCGAACGCGTTCGAACACTTCGAAAACGTCGCGTCGAACGGCGACGCGTTCGGGCGGCCCTTCGACCTCGTCGCGTCCTCGCGCAGGCTCATCGGCCCGCCACCTTCATCACGACGCGCCGGCGCTCGGCGCGCCGACGGCTCGCGCGGGGGATCGTTCGCGACGTCGTTTCTCTCGGTGTTCAAGTGGGAGCCGCGGAAGGCGCCCGAGATCCTCCTGGGGGCGTACCTCGCCGAGTTCACCGCCGACGACGACGTCGCGCTGTTCCTCCGGTGCGACACCTACCACGACGCCCGGGGCCAAGACGCCATCACCGAGAGGGTGCTGGCGATCGCGCGCGAGGCGTGGCGCGGCGGCCGGCGCTGGGGGTTCTCGCGCGACGGAGACGGAGACGGAGACGGAGACGACGGGAAGGAGGACGACTCGGATTTCGGCGTCGCGGCGGCGTCGCGCGCGCCGCGCGTGTTCCAGGTCCCTCGCGTCGGCGACGTCGCGCTCCCGGCGATGTACCGCGCGGCGGACGTCTTCGTGCTCCCCTCGCGCGGCGAGGGGTGGGGGCGGCCGCACGTCGAGGCGATGGCGAGCGCGCTGCCCGTCATCGCCACCGACTGGAGCGGCCCCGCCGAGTTTTTGACGCGCGAAAACGGGTACCCGCTCGCCATCGAGCCGGAACTCGCGCACCCTCCCGAGGGGCACCACTTCGCGTCGCACCGGTGGGCCCAGCCGAACGCGACGAGGCTCCGGGAGCTCATGCGCGAGACGCACGAGAGGCCGGAGGAGGCGCGCGCGAAGGGGCGGGTCGCGCGCGAAGACGTCGAGAGGAGGTTCGCGCCGGACGTCGTCGCGAGGCTCGTGGCGGCGCACGTCGAGAGAATCGAGGCGGAGACGCGATCGGAGCGAGCGCGGCGCGAGGACCTGTGAGGCGACGCGAGGGACAAGATATCTTAACGCGGTGTTGGATAGTGTTGATGATACAGGCGTTTGTTTCTGTTTCGGGCGTCTACGTCAGCGGGACCTCCTCCGCGGTGAGTCCCTTCCACAGGCTGGCGACGGAGAAGACGGAGAAGACGACGGCGCCCGAGAGGGCCATGATCTTCTCGCTGATGTGCTTCCCGAGCATCTCGCCCCCCACGACCGCGGTGGTGTTCGCGCACGCGTGCGCGAGCATCGCGCCGACGATCACCCCGCTCGGGTCGTGCTGCGTCGCGAGCGCCATCGTGGCGAACATGCTTCGGTCGCCCCACTCCGCGACGAACATGAGCGCGAAGGTTCGGGTGATCCCTCCCACCCACGTCCTCTCCGCCTCCCCCCCTCTCCCCCCGCTCTTCTCCTCCTCCTCCTGCAGCGTCTCCTCCGCGTCCAGGAGCTCGCCGTGCGTGCTGGGGGCTTCCCCGCCGAGTAGCGTGTGCACCTCCGCGTCGTTGCGCTCCTTCACGTGGAGCTTGTGCGCGTCCCGAAACAGCTGGAACGCGAACGCGGCGAAGAGCAACGCCGCGACGTAATCCATGACCCTGACCGTGCTCGCGAGGTTCTCCGCGCTCGTGCTCACGAGGTACCCCGCGAGGCTCGAGCCCAACGTCATGAAGAACATCGCGAACATCGTCCCGATGAACACCGGGAGCTTACCGTGGCGCATGGCCAGGAGCATGGCGAGGAAGAAGGTCTTGTCCCCAATCTCGGTGATGAGCACCATGAGAAAAGAGGGGGGAATCCCGCTCTCCATCCCGCCGCCCGCCCCCGCGCCCCCTTCGCCGGTGAGCACCGTGGCCCCGGCCTCGCGGAGCCAACCGAAATCGCCGTTCGCCTTCGGGCGCTGGACCGCGTCCGAGGGGTCCATCGTCCCCGGTCGGACGCCGACGTGCGAGGCGACGGACGCGCGCGAGAAAGTGCCCGAACTGCCGCGTGTAACCTCCACGTGTGTGACCTAACCTGGAATGAGGCCCACGGTTCGCCATCCGGGGAGCCCTGACCTGACCGAGGGGCGTCCGCGGTGACCCTCCGGAGCGCGATCACATAGCTCAGCACGCGCGCTCGCGTCGCTTCGATCTCGCTCTAGCCACATGTCGGCAGCAGCCAACTCCGCGGTGCGTGCCTCCTCCGCGCTCGTGGCGCGACGCGCCCCTCCCCCCCCGCGATCGCGATCGCGCGTCGCGAGCACGCGGCGCGTCCCGCGCCAGCCCTAACCGGGAACGGGTCGAGAGAGAGCGGCGCGTCGGGGACGAAGTTCGCGCACCACCGAACCGCGACCGGGGGCGCGTCGCGCGATCTCTCGACCTTCGAGGCGCGGCCTCGCCTTCGCGCGCGTGACCGACAACCCCTCGCCCGCGGCGCGTCCACGCGCCTCCCGCTCCCCCTCACGCCGCCGCGCATTTTCACTGACCGAGGCGAAATATCCCACCCACCCCCGGATTGTTTTCACTCCGTCCAACAGGCGTACTGGCGCATCGCGGGCATGTCGTACCTGAAGTACAGCAACATGTGCGCGGAGGTCGTCAGGAGCTCCCTGAAGGAGCCCTTCTTCTCCAAGGCCAAAGTGCGCGAGGCTGTGTACATGAAGGCGACGAAGATGACGAACGGGAAGCCCGAGGCGCCGGTGATCACGGAGATCATCCCCGAGGGCGGGGTGAAGTGAGAGAGGTGAGGGCGCTCTTTCGAGTCAATTGTAAAACACGCGCGACGCTCGCTCGTCACGGTACGAAAGAAACTCCTTCGCTCGGTCCCGCGCACTCTCGCGGCGGCTCCCT
>MDSW01218913.1_pt1 | contig 24409 bp, 13 predicted proteins | sample 811171 | NCBI WGS metagenome assembly MDSW01 (sample SAMN05326641, study PRJNA326480) | marine metagenome | isolation source: seawater | place: Atlantic Ocean: North West | collected 2012 | reverse complement strand
CGAGTCACGGAGGCGGGCCGCCCGCCCGCCGCGCCTCGACAAGTATTTTCCTCTGACCGTCCCGGCGCAGACCGTTCTCGCGCGCGCGCGCGCGTCAGCGATGGGGTCGCGCGCGGCCGTCCCGCGCCCCCTCCGCGCCGCGCTCGTCCTTCTCCTGTTCCTCGCCGTCTTTCTCCCGGCGGAGGTCCGTCCGCGCGCCGTCCCACCGCCGTCCCACCCCGGACGCCGCGCCGTCCCCGGCGTCCCCGGCATCGCGCGCGCGGTCTCGCTCCTTCCCCTTGACCGACTTCCCCCCCTCCCCCTCCCTCCTCCGTCCGCATCCGTCCTCCTCAGGCGGCGAAGAAGGGCAGCCGTCGCAACCAGAGCCTCGACCGCGAGGTCAAGGCGCGGCGCGCGGAGTGCGAGATCGAGATGCGCGCGGACGCGGCGTGCGCGTCCTCGGCGATCGCGATGGACAACTGCGTCCTCAAGTGCGTCTCCACGAGATGTTACGACAACGTGTACGGCGGGGACCCGCTTGAGGAGGGGGAGATCGACGTCGCGCGCGGGCGGACGTTCCGGTCGTGCGCCAGGACGGAGCTGAGGGGCGCGAAGAACATCGCGGCGGAGCGGGCCGCGTTCGAGCGAAGCGGCAGTCTGTAGGCGCGGCGAGGGGGTGACGAAAGATCCGTCGACCGAAACGTTCCGCGTCGGAAAAAACCAGACGCGACGCGCGACTCGTCCCTGGATGATTCCTCCGCTCACGAACACGACTCTTTTTTTCTCATTCACGCCGCGCGCGTCTCTTGCTCTCACGCCTCCTCCGGATCGCCCTTCCCGTCGTCGAAGAGTCCGGCGCCCTTGCTGTAGTACATGTACGCCATCAGGACGCAGTCGGCGGTGAAGATGGCGGGGAAGGATTTCCAAAACACGGGGATCAACACGTTGACGAGCGGGATGGCGATGAAGAGGAAGTTGAGGGCGTCCTTCTCCCTCGCGTCGCACTCTCGCGCCCTGAGCGAGGGCACGGTGAACATCCACACCGACCACATCCCCATGAGCCGCGCGATGCTGGGCTCGTCCGAGGGGAGGAGCACGTTGAAGCTCAGCATCGCGCCGACGACGAGGGAGAGGTAGGCCTGCACCTCGAACACGGTGTACAGCGCGCTGCCCTTGAACGCGGGGTTCTTCTTCGCCGTGCTCGACCGCGGGGCGAACGTGCCCGCGATCTTGCGCGCGTTCTTGCTCAGCTCCTTGTCCACGTCCACGCCCGAGTCCGCGGTCTTGGTCGAGGTGGAGGACTCCTCCTCCGACGCCGCGCGGGTCCTCGAGGGACGACGCGCGCCCCGGGGGGCGACCGCGACGTCGACGCGGCGCGGGGACGCGAGCGCGGGCGCGCGGGCGAACGCGCGCGCGCGCGACGGGGAGGCGCGCCCGAACGCGCCGCGGCCGGAGAGAGCGGCGGACGCGCGCGAGGCGGCGGGAAGGGACGCGATCATGACGCGCGGCGAAGTGTGCGACGATGGATAGCGCGGTCGTCGTGGCGGAGCCCTCATCGCGGAACCGGAGCGAGAGATTCGAGAGATTCGAGATCGATTCCGCCGCGACGCGACGCGCAAACCGTCGTTCCGGGGTCGATGAGGTCGATCGGCACGTCCTCTTTGACAGAGTTCGTAAAAATGAGCAGCCTGACGTACTGTATCGCGTGTTCGACAAAACTTTTCTCCCCCCCCTCCCCTCTCTTCGTCCATCACTCGTCCGGGACCTCGAACCTCGACGTCGTGTCCGGCACGTGTCCCCTCCCACCGCCCGCGTCCGCCCCTTCCCCCCCTTTCGCCCCCCTCAGAGCGCCGGCGCCGGTGACGCCGAGCTCCTTCTCCCCCCCCGCCGCCGACCCGACAAGCGCCCGCCGCGCGCCGCGCGTCGCCATGGAGGATTTCGGCGACCCGCGGTGGTGGCGCGGGGACTGGTGCGCGAGCGCGCTCGCCCGAGGGCTCGCGCGCGGGCTCGCCCGCCCCGGGGAAAGGCTCGGGGGGAACTCCGGGGGTCCCGGGAACTCGCCGGATCCGACGCGCAGCGCGCTCGCGCCCCGAAACGACGCCCCGTTCCCGACGAGATCCTCCCCCGATCCCTGCCTCGAATCCTTGCTGAACCCGCCGGGGCTCGCGCGGCCCGTCGGCGAGGGGAACCCCGGCGGGCTCAGCGCGCCGCTCCGCCCGTTCGGCGAGAGCTGGTTCTCGAACAGACTCGGCACCCCGTGCGGATCGAGGTCGCCGCCTCGGCCGCCGGGTGCGCCCATGGCGCCTTCGCCCCGACGCGCCCCCGGGTCGTCGAAGCCGTGGTCCACGGTGCCCTCGCCCAACGCCGCGATCGTCTCGAGGTGCTGCCTCTGCTGCTGGCTCCTCTGCCGCGCCGCCTCGCGGTTCCGGATGCGCCGGGTCTGGAGCTGCACGAGGAACTGGCGCTCGTGCGGCTTGATCTCGCGCCCGTTGAGGTGGACGAGCGAGTCGGAGAGCAGGGTGACGTGGTCGCGGTGCTTGGGATCGCGCGCGAGCGGGCACCCGCGCACGTCCAGGCTTCGGAGCTCGACGCAGCGAAGCAGCGCGGGCTCGAGGTCCCGCGCGCTCTCGACGCCGCACTTCTCGAGCGAGAGGACGCGCAGGAGCGCCAGGTCCTTGATCGGGCGAGGGTCCCGCAGCGTCGGGTTGCGGCCGGCGTTGAGGACGCGAAGCGAGCGCCCGAGCGCGGCGAAGCACGCGGGGTCGAAGCGAACCTCCGGCGCCGAGGGATCCGAGGGATCGGCGTCGTTCGGGTCGTTCGCGCGGTGGTCCCCCCTCTGCGGTTTTTGGGCGGAGACGTGGAGCTCCTCCAGGGCGACGCATCCCTCGAGGTTGTCGATGACGGCGAGGCGGTTGCCGTCGAGGTAGAGCTTGGCGAGGGACGCGCATCGCTCGAGGCCCTCTACGCGCGCGATGCGGTTGTTTTGCAGGTAGAGGTGCGTCAGCTTCGTCAGGCGCTCAATCCCGGCGAGGCGCGCGATGACGTTGTCGTAGAGGTACAGGACGCGCACGCCGGGCGTGACGCCCGCGATGGCCTCCACGTTCCCGCCGATCCCGCGGCCGTCGAGGTTGAGGTGCGTGAGCCGGGCGAGGTACGCCTCGACGGACTCGTTGAGCCCGCGCCGGGAGCCCGCGCGCTTGACGCCCGCGAGCACCATCTCCCTCGTCACGTCCCGCCCGTCGCCCGAGTCTCGCCCGTCGCCCGAGTCCCGCCCGTCGCCCGAGTCGGGCGGCGCGCCCATCCTGGGAGGGGGCCTCCTGCGCGCGGCGACGCCGAGGAGGACCCGGACCGCGCGCGCGCGCGGGAAGTGGGGCGCGAGGCGCATGTCGAACGCCCCCCGATGATGTTAAAAAATCCAAGGGACGCCGGTCGGTCATCGGGTGACGACGTGATGACGGTGAATTGAACCGAGGATCGCTGATGAGAGCTCAAGTGAAGGATCTGTGATGAAGGATCGCGGCAAACGGCCCGTGCCTCGAACCGACATTTCCTCCGCTCTTCCCCGTCCCCGGCGAGCGCACCGGGAACCCACTCACGCTCGCGCGGTCGACGCACCCGCACGCCGCATCGACGCACTTCCGCCCGCACACCATGGTACGCGCCGGTTCGCACGCGCTCGCGCCCCGAAGCGCGGCGTTCGCGCCGCCCGGAGGGCGCGTCCGAGGCTCCGCTTTTGGGAGGCACATCGCGCGGAACGAGCGCTTCGGCCGAGCGCGATGTCGTCCGACGCGTTCCTCGCGCGTCGCGTCGTCCGACGCGCTCGCCCGGGCGCGTCGCGCGCGCGGTTCCCTCGCGGCGAGTCCTCGCGGCCCCGCCCGGGGCTCGCGATTCGCCCCGAGCCCTCGACCGCGCCCCGGGTCGCGGACTCCGGCGCGGTCAATCCCTCGCGGGAAATCGCACGCGGCTCGTTCGCGCCCACGCCTCCTCGCATCGACGCTCAATTATTCTTCCCCTCCCCGCGTCTCGCTTCCCTCCCAGGCGACCGAGCAGAAGAAGGAGGCGTTCCGCAAGTATCTCGAGTCCTCCGGCGTCATCGACTCGCTGACGAAGGTGCTCGTCTCCCTGTACGAGGAGCCGGACAAGCCGGCGACGGCGATCGATTTCCTCAAGGCGAACCTCGGCGGGCCCACCCCCGCGGAGTTTGAGGCGCTGAGCGAGGAGAGGAACGCGCTGGCGGCGGAGCTCGAGACGTGCAAGAAGGAGCTCGCGGAGGCGCAGGCGAAGCTGGAGGGCGCCTGCGCGGTCACCGAGGGCGCGGAGGAGGGCGAGGAAGCGCCCGCGGAGTGAGACGACGACGAGGGTTCGCGGCGAAACGTCTCGCCGCGCGATCGCGTAGGCTTGAAGAAAAGGAATGTACAATCGACGAGACGATCGACGCGCCGGCCGCTTCGGTGCGAACCTCTCACAGATATAGGCTCTGGGCGAACACGACGCCCCTCCTGATCGACAGCGCGCCGCGTTCGAACGTGTCTGCCATGTCCCGGTCCCCGACGGCGACGGCGGCGCGGTGGAGCTCCATCATGAGCTCGTCGAGCCGGCGCATCGCGCGGATCGCCGTGCCCTCGAAGAGATCCGTCCGCCGCATGACGTCGTCGAACGCGGCGCCTTTGCTCCACGCGTACACCACGTCCACGAGGGTCTCCTCGAACGACTCCGCGTACTCGTCCACGTCGATCGCGATCCCCTCCGCCTTCTGCGCCTCGCCGATTCGCCGCGCCGTCTCGCGCAGACGTCGCAGCGGTGCCTCGAGCGCCTTCTTCACCTCCTCCGGGCGGTCGGGTCTTTGCTTACTCTTCTCCACGGGCACGAAGCACGCGCACAGGGCGACGAGCTGGTGGTGGTCCAGCTTCGCGAACGCGCCGTCGAACATGAGTTCGGTGACGAGGAGCTCGTCCGAGGTGTCGATCTCGCACGCCGCGCGGCCTTTGCGTCGGACGACTAAATTCTCGTCGACGTGACCGAGCCTGATCAACACCCGCGAGCGACTCCGAAGCTCGTCGCGGAACTTCGACAGCTCCGTGCGCTTGATCTTCCCCATCAGCTCGTCGCGCTCCGCGCGCAGACGCTCGAGCGTCTCCCACTGCCGGAGCGACTTCGCGCGGAGCTCGGCCCGCGCGCCGAGGTGCATCGGGTGCGCGTGGACGGCTTCGCGAACGCGTCGAAGCTCGTCCCAACGCTCCGCGAACCCGGGGGGGGCGTCCATCCGCATGTCCGCGATCGGGTCGAGCGTCTCCGCGTTCGCCCCAAGCCGCGCCCGGAGCTCCTCGACCGCCTTCCCGACCGCCGCGAGTTCGCTCGGGTCGCGAAGGTTCGACGGGAGTTTCAGCCTGTACGCGTAAATCGCGCTCAGAAACGCGAACGACACCGGAACCACAGCCGCGAACGCGCCCTTCTCGAGTCGACCGCCGCCGCCCCCGCCCTCGCCGCCCCCGCCCCGCCGCTCCGCGGGCGCGAGCGTCGAGACCGCGCCGGACGGGTCCGTCTCTTTCGACGAGGGCGACAGGTGGAGAACGACGTCGGCGGCGTACGATTCCGGCGCGTCGTCGCGCGTCGGATCCGCCGCGCCGTTCTCGCCGCCGCGTCCCTCCCCTCCCGAGACGCGCCCGATCGCGACGACGGCGCCCCAGCCCCAGTCCGCGCCCGAGCCCGGGTCCCGGACGCGAACGACGCGCCCGGGCCTGAGAAACATCGCGCTCACCGCGGGTCTCTGCCACGCCGACCGCGTCGCCGCCTCGAGCGCCTCGGCCCTGGCGAGTAACCCGCCGTACTCCGCCTGGCCGTCCCTCTGCTTCTCGGCGACGGCGGCCCTCTCCGCGTCAATCTCCGCGACGCGGCGCCGCCACCGCGGGACGTTCCGCGCGTGCTGGAAGTGGTGGAACGACCTCTGGATGACGTACTCCGCGTCCTGCTCCGCGCTCGCGCGCTTCAGGAGGTTCAGGATGGAGTAATAACTCAGCCTGAACTCGCTGTCGAGGGGGCGCGGCTCGCCGAGGACCATCTCCCGGAGCGCGTCCTCGTCCACGCGCTCGTCCACCATCATCACGCACGCCCCGAACGGGTCCTTCCCCCGCCGCCCCGCGCGCCCGCTCATCTGCGTGTACTCCCCGGGCATGATCTCGCGCGTCTCCTTGCCGTCGAACTTTTTGTGCGCGGTGAACACGACGCACCGCGCGGGCATGTTCAGACCCATCGCGAACGTCTCCGTCGCGAACAGCACCTTCACGAGGCTCTCGCCGAATAAAATCTCGACGAGCTCCTTCACGACGGGTAACAACCCGCTGTGGTGGATCCCGATGCCGCGCTCGAGGAGGGGCAAGATCTTCGTCACCGCGTCGAGCTCGCGGTCCTCCGGCGGAAGCGCCTCCAGGGCCTGCCGATACACGTGCCGCACGCTCGCCTTCTCCTCCTCCGTCGTGAAGTTGAACCGCGCCAACGCCTTGGGGTGCTCCTCGCACTCGCGGCGACTGAACGAGAAGACGATCGCGGGGAGCAAATCGCGGTGCAAGATGTGCTCGAAGACGCGCTGGACGTCCGCCGCGGCGGCGGAGGACGGACCCGGTCCCCGCGAGGATCCGGATCCCCCCGCGTCGCCGCGCCCGCCCCCGCGACCGCCTCGTCCGCCCCCTCGCCCGCCCCCTCGCCCGCCGCCCCTCCCGCCGCCCCTCCCGCCTCCCTCCCGCCGCCCCGACGACCCCTCGCCCCGCTCGAGCTCCCTCGTCAGCGCCGCGAAGTTCGCGTCGAGGAAGTTCCGCCGGGCGTCGATGACCTCGATGGGTTTGTTCCCGCCCCTCGGAAAGCAGAAGTGGATCAGGGGCGTCGGCCGGTGGTCCGTGTACACGACGTGCACGGGCGACGCGTGCATGTCCGCGACCCACTGCGCGAACTCCTTCGCGTTCGGAAGCGTCGCGGAGAGGAACACCATCTTGGCGTTCGGCGGGGCGAAGATGATGGACTCCTCCCAGATCACCCCGCGCTCGCGGTCGCGCATGTAGTGCACCTCGTCGAAGATGATCCATCGCACCGCCTTGATCACGTCGCTGCCGCGGTAGAGCATGCCGCGGAGAACCTCCGTGGTCATGACGACGCACGGCGCGTCGGGGTGGATGCTCACGTCGCCCGTCATCAGCCCCACCTTGGACCCGTCCGGACCGCCGAACTCCTCCGTGAGCTCGCGGAACTTCTGGTTCGAGAGCGCCTTCAGAGGGCTGGTGTAGATGACCTTCTGCCCGTCGCGGAACGCCATGGCGATGGCGTACTCCGCGACGACCGTCTTGCCGGCGGATGTGTGCGCGGCGACCATGACGGATTCCCCGCGCTCGAGGACCGCGAGGGAGGTCTCCTGGAACGCGTCCAGCGCGAAGGGGTACGCCTTCGCCTCGGCGCCCGCGGTCCGGACGGGGGCGCGGATCGCGGCCTCGTCGCCGCGCCACCCGGGCGGGAGCGCGACCTCGTGCACGCACGTCGTCCTGGGAACGGGCGCGGCGCCCGCGTCGTCCCGGGAGTCGGCGGCGGCGGTGGAAGCGCGACCGGACGAGGGCGACGGCGCGGCGGAGGGGGACCCGCGCTTACGTTTCCGAGCCGCCTCGCGCACCGCGCAGGAGACGTCGCTCGGCGCGCTCTGAGACGCGAGCATCTCCCTCGCGACGTCCGACGCCATCGCGACGGGGGGGGGGCGCCAGCGCGCGGAGATCTGAGAGGAAAATGAGGCGCACTCCGAACGAAACAGACTTTGGTTCAGTTCCGATCGGTCTCCGCTGAGCCCGGGGTCGTTCAGACGAAGTGCTGACTCGTGGGCGATCGAATCAGAATCCACTGCACCTCCGCGATTCGTATGGCGCCCAGTCTGGGCGCGATATTTTGATCTGGTGACTCAGCGCGCCGCCGCTCGCGGCGTCCGGCGGACTCGGGCGCGTGCCTCGCGCGGGGGTGCCCCCGCGCTCGGCCCCCTCGTGCGCGCACACCTTGGGCCCGCGCATCAGCGAAGCTCGAACGCGGGTAGGGAGTTTTCGCCGGCGATCGTCCGCGCTCAGGCCTCGCGAGCCTCTCGCGCCGTCCGCCCCGCCCGCCGAGCGCGCACACGCGTCGGGAGGGAACGCCCCGTCAGCCTGTCTTCACGCGCGCCTTGCGTCGGACGACTGCGGAGCCGTCGCCATGGGGGCCTACCTCAGCCAGCCCATCACGGACAAGGACAGCAGCGATGGGGAGGACGCGAAGTTTAAGTACGGCACGACCGCGATGCAGGGCTGGCGCACGAACATGGAGGTGCGCGCCATCTCCGCGACGAACGCCCCCGTCCGGGACCCCGCGCGCGCGATCCTCGCGCCCTCGTCATCCGTCCTCGCGCCTTCGAACCGTCCCCGCGCTCGCCGCTGACCCCCGACCCTCCCTCCCCCGACCCGCAGGACGCGCACGCCACGGTGCTCGGCCTCGACGACAACACCGCGTTTTTCGGCGTGTACGACGGACACGGCGGCAAGGAGGTGCGCTCGACGCGCGCCCCGAGCCCCGAGAGCGCGTCGCGATCGGGCGATCCCCCGCGCCTTTTTCTTTCTTTTGACGCGCGGACGCGGTTTTCTCCTCTCCCGCGCGTTCGTCGTCGAAGAAAAACCCGACCCGCGCCGCCGTCCGCCTCCGCGCGCGCGCCCTGACCACCCTCCCTTCGTCTTTTTCGTCCACTTCGCGCCTCCGCATCGTCAGGTGGCGATTTACGTCTCCCGTCACTTACACGAGGTGTTCAAGGAGGCTGACGCGTACAAGCGCGGCGACATCCCCCAGGCCCTGATCGATTCTTTCTTGGCGATGGACGCGAACATGATGGACGCGAGCGGCCGCGACGAGCTGACGGCGCTGGCGGGAAAGTCCAGCGAGGACGGCGGCCCCGGGGAGATCTCGAACAAGATGCGCCAGGCGATTCTGGCGCGCGCGCGTGCGAACGGCGACCCGGATGTCGATTTCGACGACGACGAGGATTCCGACTCGGGGCCGTGGGAGGGTCCTCAGGCGGGGTCGACGTGCGTGGTGGCGGTGGTGCGCGGCGACAAGCTCGTCGTCGCCAACGCCGGGGACTCTCGCGCGGTGCTGTGCCGCCGCGGCGAGGCGATCGACCTGAGCCGCGACCACAAGCCCACGGACGAGGACGAGCGCGCGCGAATCATGAAGGCGGGCGGGTTCGTGTCGGAGGGCCGCGTCAACGGAAGCCTCGCGCTGAGTCGCGCCATCGGGGATTTGGAGTACAAGCGCTCGAAGACGCTCCCGGCGCGCGATCAGATCGTGACCGCGTACCCCGAGCTCACGGAGCAGACCATCGCGGACGGCGACGAGTTCATCGTCATCGCGTGCGACGGCATCTGGGACGTCCTGTCGTCGCAGCAGTGCGTCGACTACGTCCGCGAGCGCGTCGACGCCGACCAGCCGCTGAGCAAAATCTGCGAAGACTTAGCCGACGAGTGCATGGCCCCGGACACGAAGGGGTCGGGGATCGGGTGCGACAACATGTCCGTCGTCATCGTCCTGCTCAAGGACACCGCGTTCGTGCCCGGCGCGGACGGGAAGCCCGTGCTGAGGGAACGAGCGAAGATGTGAGCGCGCGAGCGAAGACGAGACGCGCGCGACGAAGCCGACGCGGACGGCGAAGCGGGAGCGGGGGGGAGGACGGGGGGAGAGGGGGAGTGATCATCTTTTCGTGGCGATCAAAAGGTCGTCGAAAGGCGTATTAAGGTCCTTTTCGAATAACCAGCAGCTTCGAGCTCTTCGAATACGTGTACCCACGCGCTCGGGACGCCGCGCGACGGGCGCGCGGAGTACCGGTACGCCGCGCTCGCGTTCGTCCCCGCCCCCCGCGGACCGTCGCCGACGCCTCGTTTTTTTTTTTTTCGCACCACGCGTCTTTCGCGCGAGCGGTCACTTCTTTTCGCCTCGTCTCGCGACCCGGGGGGGCTTCTCCCCCGTCGTCTTTTCCGTCTTTTCCTTCCCCCCTCCCTCCCGGGTTCCTCCCGAGAGGTGCTGGTTCTTCTTCCCGCCGCGCGTCTTCGGCGCGCCTTTCCCGTTCGTTTTCTTCTTTCCCGTCGTCGTCCCCTCGGTCGCCTCCGCGGCGCGCCTGAGTTCCCTCCCGAGCTCCAGGACGGTCGGGCGCCAGATCCGCACGCGCGCGTTGATGAACCAGTTCCCCACCTGCGCCCGCGTCATCCCGCTCGCCGCCGCGAGCGCGTCGCGCTCGCTATCCTCCGGGTACGGGTGGTCGAAGTGCGCGACGAGCCAATCGCGGAGGGGTTGCGCGCGGCGCGACTGCGCGTTGAACTTGATCAAGCTCCGAGCGCCGCGAGCGTTGGCGTTGGAACCGTTGGAACCGTTCGAGACGTTCGCGTCGGCGTTGGCGTTGGCGTTGGACGCGGTCGAGGGACTTCCGTCGGAGGACGCGGTGGCGTGGCGTCCGACGGGCGCGATTTCGATTTCGCGCCCTCCTCCCGACCCCGCGTCGAGACGAAAAAACGGGTCGAGGTCGAGGTCGTCCGCCGAGAAGCTGAGGTCGTCGAGGCTCCGCGAGTACCCCGACGCGGCGGCTCTCGCGGCGCTCGCCTTGGCCAGCTTCACGCGCGAACGAACCGCGGCGTCGACGTCGTCCTCGATCGTCGCCGCGTTCGCCCCGACGGCGGCGTACATCGCGCGTCGCGCGGTGCCCTCGCCGGGTGCCTCGCCGAGGCGCGTCGCGACGTCGCCGAGCGCGCGGCGGAACCTCGACCGCGCGTCGCGAGCCCTGGAAAACACGCGGCGCTCGAGCGCGTCGTCGAACCGCGCGGATAACGCGGATAACGACGCGTCGTCCGAACTCGAGCCGCCGTTCGCGTTCGCGCGCGCGTTCGCGTTCGCGCACGCGAGGGGTGATCTGAACCGGGCGTCGGCGGGGGCGGCGACCCTCGCGGCGGGTTCGCGATGGCGCGCGCCGCCTCTCCCCGCGACGGCGGCGGCGGCGGCGGCTGCTGCGCGCGGAACGAAAAAACCTCCTCGACCTCCCCGGGGACCGCCGGGGACCACTCGGCTCGGCGGCGATTTCGCGCGCGGGTTCGTGCGCGCGCGCGGCGTGGCGTCGTGTCGTTCCTCGGGGTCCGTCTCCGAGCACGAGACGGCGATGGCCTTCCACCACGGCGGGTCCGAGTGTTCGACGGCGTCGACGCGACGGCGATCGCGATCGCCGTCCTCGATCCCGACGCGTCCATCGCCGCGATCGCGCGGCGATGCGTCGTCGTCGTCCGGGAACGCGAGCGGGGTCGTCGGCGTGCGCTTCCTCGCCGCGGGCGCGGATTTCGGGCGTCGCGGCGGAGCGTCCGGGGCGCATCCGGGGGCGTCGGCGATCGCCGCGGAGAGGACGAGGCGTTCGGCCGCTTTGCGCACGGCCGCCGCGGCGCCGCGATGGGCCACGCGCGAGCGTTTCTCGTCCCCGGCGGGGGTGGGGCGCGACGCGATCGGGCCGTCTCGGGTCGCCATCGACGCCGCGGGGGAGGTGAGACGCGAGGCGGGGGAGGGTTCGAGCGGGACGCGAGCGACGCGCGACCGGGGGGTAGGCGCGAGCGCCCCGGCGAAGTGCGCGCGTGAGGGCGGAGGCGCGCGCGGACCGCGGTCGAGACGCGCCACCGAGGAAACAAAAAAAAAAACGTTTCGACTCCCGCCACCACGAGCCGCCAACTCACCGGTGACGACAAGTTCCTTGGCCAATGAACGAGTAGAGGGCGGTCGGTCGGTCAGTCGACGACACACGCGGGGTGGACTTTTTTTTCTACACCCGCTCTCTATCATGAGTAGTACGCTCCGTCTCTCCTCTCAGCACCTCACCTCCCACCTCTCCTCGAGGCTCTGCTCCGGCGCGCACCCCATCGCGGCGCCGCACGACGCGAGCGCGCCGCGGACGCTCTTGGCGCGCTTCTTCCCCCCCCCGAAGGCGCCTTTCCCGCCCCCGAAGGCGTCGCGGGCCTCCTCCTCGCCCCGGACGCCGAGAAACGCCCGCAGCACCCGGTTCGCCTCGGGGCTCCCGCTCGCGGCGAGGACGTCCAGGTACCTCTGCAGCCCCACCTCCCGCGCCGCCTTGACGCTCGGGTCGGTGGACTGCGCGAAGGCGAGCGAGCCGAGATCCGGAAGCGCCAGCGCCGACCCGGCGACGCGCGTCACCCCCTCCGCCTCGGCGTCGAGGTGCAGGCGGCGGAAATCGTTGAACCGCTTCTCCACCCACCGCGGCGCCGCCGCCCCGGGGGTCTGCACCAGGAGCTGGTACGACGCGTGCGGCGCGCGCGGCGGCCAGGAGAAGAAGAGCCCGCCCATCGAGGGCGCGACGTCGCGACTCCCCGCCACCGAAACCTCGAACGCGACCCGATTGGCGCGGGGCGAGCCGCGAGACGCGCGCCGACGCGCCGGCGCCTCCTCCCCGGGGAGGGGGAGGGCGTCCGACCCCGCGGCGTACGCCGCCGCCGACGCGGCGGCGAGGACGAACGCGCCCCTCGGGTCGAGCCTGACGGATTCGAGCCAACGCTCGCCGCCCCGGCCGAAGAGCATGGCGCTCTCGAGCGCCGCCTCCGCCGCGGCGGCGCCCGACCGCTCGGGGTCCTCGCCGAAAATCGCCGCGCGCGCCGCGCGAACCGCCGTCGCCAGTCGCGCGGGGCTCGGCGCCCACTCGTCCGAATCGTCCGACGCGCGCAAAGGCGCCGCCGCGCGGCGCTCGTCCCCCTCGAGGAGGTCGCGCACGCGCGCCTCGGGCGAATCGCCGTGGAGCGACGCCAACGCGACCCGAGACGCCGTCGCCGCGTCGAGAGAATCGCACGCCGACGACCACTCCGAAAAGGAAACCCGCGTTTCGTCCTCCTCCGCGTTCGACGTCGCGAGAGCCTCCTCCCGCGAACCGCGGCGACCCCCTCTCGTCCTCCGCCGCGGTCGTTCGGAGGCGTCCGCCTTGGTCCTCGCGGCGACGTCGAACGCGCGGAGCGCGGCCACCGCCGCCTCGGAGTGGACCTCCTCGCCCGAAAACGAAAACGCGTCGCGGACCATCTCGCGAAACGCGCGACGCGTCACCGAGGGCGACGAAGCCGGGACGCCCCCATCCGACGGAGACGCGGAAGCGCTCGCGCGTTCGCCCTCGCCCCGTTCGCCCTCGCCCCCGAAAAAATCATCGCCGTCCCCGCCCGGAGCGTCGGCGTTCCTGAACGCGTGGATGAGTTCCCTGAGGCTTCCCACGGCGGCGGCGTTCCTCGCCGTCTCCGCCCTCCTGTCCGCGCGGCACCGCAGCCACGCGGCGTTTTCTCGCGCCGCCTCGCACGCGTCCACCGCGTGGCTCACCAGCGGCCCAAAGGCAAACTGCGCCGCCGCGAGCTCCTCCGCCGCGTCCAACAGCGCCGCGCCGTCCGACTCCGGGACGCTCACCAGCGCGTCGCCGTGGAGCCTGACGAACGCCAGCGCCGCCTGCGTGAGGACGTCCCCGCCCTCGAGCACCAGCGCGTCCCACAGCCTCAGGCTCGCCTCCCCGGGCAACACCCCCACGCCCAGCCGCGTGAACCACCCGGCGACCAAGAGCGACGGCCGAGACACACCCGCGGCGCGCAGTTTCGCCCCAAGCGCGGGGAAATCGCGCTCCACCGCGACGTCGAACGCGCGCGTCTCCGCGACGAGCGCCACCTGCGAGCGCGTGAACAGCCACGGCGCGAGGCGCTCGCGGAACGTCTGGAGGATCCAGAACGATCCCTCCTCGTCCTCCGTCACCAAAAGGAGCGTCGCCGCGACTGCGCAAAGCGATGCGACGTACCCCTGCGGCGCCCGAGCGCACGTCGCCACCAACACGCGCTCGAGCGCGTCGAGCAAGCAGTACTCCGCGCGAGGACGAGCGTTACTCACGCTCGAGGCGTTACTCACGCTCATCGCGGCGCACGTGCCGTCCGATCTCGCGCTGTACCCGGACGCGGCGTCGCCCGCCTCCGCCTCCGCGTCGCGCCTTCGCGCGTCGGCGGCGGCGCGCACGAACCTTGGGTGGTTCGGGAACACCGCGGGGACGTCGCGGCGGATGCGCTCACGCTGCTCCGCGTGCCGGTCGTCGCACACGCCGCGGTCGAGGTACTCGTCGTACGACACCGCGCTCGAGTCCGCCAGGTCCCACGCGCCGGAGCACTCGGCCCACACCTCGGCGCGGCGGAGGTGGTGCACGCCCTCGCGCGCCAGCCGCGCGCGCGCCTCGCCGCCGGGGAGGCGGCTGGAGGGCTCGGACGCGAGGAACGTCTCGAGGGCGGTGAGCTGCCTCGCGCTGTCCGCGGGGAACGTGACGCGGATCTCCTCGTACCTGGGGGGGTCGAGAGGGGTGAAGGAAGGAAGGAAGGAAGGAAGAAGAGGGGTCGGTCAGATTGTTTTTGGTTTTTTGGAAAATGGGCCTCTTCTTTCTTCTCAAAATCGAGAAAAAAGGTGGACGAAAAAGCCCCGAAACGTCCGTCTGGCATTTCCGAGCGTTTCATTCACCCCGGGCGGACCGACGGGTTCGCTGGGGCGGTTGGCGCGGGTGGGTGGAGGCGGACGATGGGGCGGGGCGGGTCGCGCGCGCGGCGCGCACCTCGGGGAGAGCCACTCGGGGACGGGGAAGCCGAGCGAATCGTACTCGGCGCCGCCTGCGGGGATCGTGGGGTGGGCGCGAGGGGTCAGACGCGCGGGGGGCGGGCGCGGGGGACGCCGGGACGCGCGGCGGCTCCGCGTTCGTTCGCGCGGTGGTTTGTAACATCTGGGAAACGCCAACACCCGAGGGGACGCACCGTCGCCGTAGTGCGCGTGGTCCGCCCTCGCCGGGCTCGCCGGGGGCTCGGCCCGGGGGTTGGACATGATCGCGTCGTCGTACGAGGGCGGCATGTGCCGCTCGGGCGTGTACGGCATCGATCCGAGGCTTCCGGCCTCGCTCGTCGCGTCGCTCATCGCCGCGACATCCGCGACGCGATCCGGCGAGGAGGCGCGGGCGAGCTTTCCGGGCGTCGCGAGCGGGCTCGTCGAGCGCGTCGAGCGCGTCGGAGAGCGCGTGGACGCGGGCGCCCCGCGCCCGTACTCGTGGGGGGTGTGGATGCGCGCCGCCATCTCCCACGTCCGGCCGCGTGACCTCGTCGAGCGCGCCCGTGGAGTGCGCTCGAGGCGCGGCGCGATTTCGTATTTCGCCATTGTTTGTATTGACAACAAACAGCGTCTCGTCTCGCGCCTGCGCGCGTGGGGTTCGTATTTTTCGCCTTTCAACATCCGCTCGAACAGGTTTCCGTTGAGCGGTCGGCGTCCGATGAGAGGCGTCCCGCGGCGCCGGTCAGCGGTCAGCGGAGCGCGCTTCGAAAAGCCGACGCGATCCGCCGCACCTCAAACCCCCGCGAGGCGCGGTCGGCAACGAGCGACCGAGTCTCCCTCGCTCCGGGGGCGTGCGACGTCCCGACTACGCGGATCCTCGCGCTCGCGGAGTCCCCGGCGCGCGTCCGCGGCGGCTCGCGTCCGCGGCGCGATGTTCGCGCGCGCGACGCGGTTCGCCGCGCGCCCGACGCGCGTCTCGCGCGCGCTCGCCCGCGCGCGCCCGCCCCCCCGCGCGCCCCCCACCTCCCTCGTCGGCGCGCCGCGCCCCCGCGCGGTGGCTCGCCCCCGGGCGGTGGCCTCGCGCGCCTCCGCCGACGCCCGCGAGGGCGCCCCCCCCGCGAGCGCCCCCCCGCTCCGCCTGTTCGCGCCGACGCACCGCGCGACCGCGCGCATCGCCACGCTCCTCGCCGCGGACGCGCGCGCGGGCGACGTCATCTTCCTGCACGGCGACGTCGGCGCGGGGAAGAGCGCGTTCGCCCGCGCGTTCGTGCGCGCGGTGTGTCGCGACGCGCGGATGGAGGTGCCGAGCCCGACGTTCCTGCTGCAGCAGGTGTACGACGCGCGCGACCCGACGCTCGGACCCCCCGTGCACCACTTCGACCTCTACCGCCTCGAGACCGCCGCGGAGATGGCGAAGCTCGGCCTGGAGGACTCCTTCGCGCGCGCGGCGAGCGTCGTGGAGTGGGCCGAGCGCCTCGAGGGAACGCCGATGGAGCCGAAGAGCAGGCTCGACGTCTTCGTCGCCGTCGCCGCCGCCGGGGAGGAGGACGGAAAATCATCATCGTCGTCATCATCCGCGGAGCAGCGCCGGTTCGCGAACGGTCCGACGACGGTCCTCGCGCGCTTAGACGACCCGGACGAAGAGGACCCCGAGGCACTCGACGAGTTGGACGACGAGTTGGACGACCCGGACGCGGACCCGGCGTTCCTCGATCGGAGGGGGCGCACGTTCACGCTCGAGCCGCGGGGGGAGGCGTGGGCGCGCCGCGTCGAAAAGATTCGCGACGCGTGCGCGTGAGCGTATTAGCGCGGCGGAACGACAAACGATATGATACCTTCGCGGGATATCATACCACTCTAGAGCTACGAACGCGCGACGGAAAGCCACCAATATATACTACTCGCGTCACTCCCAAACCCCTCGCTCCTAGTCGTCGCCCCTGAGTCGCGCCTCGATCTCTTCCTCCGTGAGCCCCTCGAGCTCGCTCAGGTCCTCCGGCCCCCACTCGTCGTCCCGTTCCGAGTCTTCTTCTTCGCCCCCCCCCCCGGCGAGGTCCATCCCCGCCCTGCGCGCCGCGCCCGCCATCGCCGCCGCGTCCCACTCGACCGTCGCGTCGTCGCCGCGTCGTGACGCCTCGTCCGACCCTCCGAACGGCGCCTCGTCCGACACTCTGAACGCCTCGTCCGACCCTCCTCCGACGCCCTCGACGGCGCGCTCGAACGCGTCGCGGTTCTCCTCCCGCATCTTCGCGGCGAAGGCGCGAATGAGCGACGCCTGCATCGGGCCGAGCGCGTCCGACGCGGTCGCGACGCCCTCGAGCGCGCCCGCGTGCGCGGCGGCGCCCAGGGCGACGACCTCGTCCGGGTTCACCAGCCCCGCGCTGGGCTTCCGCCCGAACGTGTTCTCCACGAACCGACGCACCGCGGGCGTTTTGGTCGCGCCCCCGACGAGGAGGACGTGGTCGAAGGGCCGCCCGGCTTTTCGCGCCGCGCCCCGATCGGACCGCTTTCCTTTCCGCGCCGCCGCCGTCTGGAGCGCCTCGAGGTTGATCCCCGCCGCGTCCGCCGCGGTCTCGACGGGCATGCGCATCCGCCGCAGGACGCTCGCGCAGCACTTCTCGAGCACGGGCCGCGTGAGCGTCTTCGCCGCGCCGCCGGGCATCGGCACGACCGTCTCCGTCTCCTCGGAGAGCCGTTCCCTCGCGCGCCGCGCCGCCATCAGCGCGCCGCGCGGATCCACGCCCGCGCCGAGCGCCTCCGCCTCGCGCGCGAGCCACAGCGCGAGGGCGCGGTCGAGGTCGTCGCCGCCGAGGTGCGGGTCCCCGCCCGTGGCTAACACCTCCACGACGCCGCCGCCGACGTCGAGGACGGAGACGTCGAAGGTGCCGCCGCCGAGGTCGAACACGAACACCGTCTCGTCGCCGCCGACGTCGACGCCGTACGCGATGGCGGCGGCGACGGGCTCGCGGAGGAGTCTGACTTTTTCGCACCCGGCGCGCTTCGCCGCGCGCTCCGTCGCCGCGCACTGCGCGTCGTCGAAGTACGCCGGGACGGTGATGACCGCTCGCTCGATGGGGGCGCCGGAGCCGACGGCGTCGGCGGCTCTCGCGAGGAGGACGCGGAGGATCTCGCTCGCGATCTCCTCGGGGGAGACCTTGCGCCCGAGCCTCGGACACCGGAACGCGACGAAGCCCGCGCCGTCGCGGTTGGGGCCGAGGCCGTCGATGCCGAGGTCGGCCGCGTCCGCGGCGACGGTGGCGGCGACGTCGAACGGCACGCGCCGGGCGTCCTCGCCGACGCGCGCGTCCTTGAAGCGCTTGCCGATGAAGCGCTTCGTGCTGTGGAACGTGTTCCGGGGGTCCGAGCTCAGGCGCCGGCGCGCGTCGTGCCCGACGAGAACCGACCCGTCCTCGGCGTACGACACCACGCTCGGTAACGTCCGCCGCCCGCGCTCGTCGGGGACGATCACCGCGCGCCCGTCCACCACGATCGCCACCGCGCTGTTCGTCGTGCCCAGATCGATGCCGCACACGTTCGCGTGAGACGCGCGCGGGGGAGCCGGCGGAGGAGCGACGCGTCTTCGAAGGGGGCGCGCGCGGAGGGCGCGGGAGGGGCGTCCGCGAGAGCGAAGCGCCGCGCCGGAGAACGCGAACGAGGCGCTCGACGACGCCGAGCGCGACATGGCGCGCGCGGAGAAGAGTGACGCCGGGGGCGAGGGGGGACGGGGGAGTCGCGAGACCCCCGACGCGCGAGCAAAAGGAGCAAGGAGCAAAAGGAGCGGCGGTGAGAGACGACGCGCGAGACGAAAACCTCACAGCACAAAGTTGTGACTGGCGCGCGAGCCAGTATCATCACTCCATCCGCCGCCGCGCGCCGAGCGCCGCGACGTCAACTGTTGTCGCGTCACTCGCCACCTCCGCGCGCGCGTTTCAGGCGCGGCGGATCCGCGCGCGCGCTCAGAACCGGCACGCCGACCCGCTCGCTCGTGCCTCGCCGCTTCCTCCGCCCTCGCCTCCCCGTCGCTCCCGTCGCGCTCGTCCGCGCGCGCGCGAGCCGAGCCGGTCCCGTCGCGCGCCTCCGCGGCGTCGCCCGTTCGGATCTGAGCGCACGCCCCCGTCCGTTCGCGATGGCGGACGACGAGCAGATCGCGCAGTTCACCGCCGTGACCGGGTGCGACGACGCGTCCAAGGCCCGGTTCTTCCTCGAGTCCGCGAGCGGCGACGTCGCGGCCGCCGTGAACGCCTTCTTCGAGCACGGCGACGCCCCCCTCCCGGCGAACCCCGCGTCGGATCCCGCGTCGGATCCCGCCCCGGAAGATCCCGCCCCCGCGCGCGCCCCCACGGCCGCGACCGCCGCGCCCCCGCCTCGCCGCGCGGGCGGCTCGTCCCGCCGCGCCGCCGCGTCGAACGTCCGCGGCTTCGGCGACCTCGGCGCGGGTGGCGACGGCGACGAGGACGACGACGACAAGCCCCAGGAGTGGTACACCGGCGGCGCGCAGTCCGGCTCGGTCGTGCAGGACCCGAAGAAGCCGAAGAACCCCCCCGAGGGGCGCACGACCGAGCAGATCCTCGACGCCGCGCGCGAAGCCGGCGCCGTCCAAGGCGCCGCGGAAGACCTCGACCCCCGCGCGGCCGCGGGCGGGAGCCGCGCGGGGCGGACCCACGCCGCCGCGTTCACGGGCGGCGGACGCAGACTCGGCGACGCCGCGGACGAACCCGCGGGGGGATCATCCGACCCGTCGCCGGACGCCGCCGCCGCCGCCGCCGCGCCGGGGTCCGCGGCGCCCCCCCCGCCCCCGGCGCCGGTGGCGCACACGATCGCGTTCTACGCCAACGGCTTCGTCGTCGACGACGGCCCGCTCCGCGCGCTGGACGACCCCGCGAACATCCCGTTCATGAACGCCATCGCGAAGGGCGAGTGCCCGCGCGAGCTCCTGCCCCCGCGCCCGGACACCCCGATCAACATCAACCTGGTCCGCAAGGACGGGGATTACGAACCCCCGCCGGAGCCCAAGTACGTGGCGTTCGGGGGGTCGGGAAGGACCCTGGGCGGGGAAGGCGCCGGGGGGTCATCGAAGGGGAAGGGGGCGACCGACGGCGACGAAGGTTCGGGCGGAGTCGGCGGCGGGTCCGCGTCGGCGGCGGCGGATTGGGTCATCGACGATTCGGCGCCGTCGGCTTCGATTCAGCTGCGCCTGCGCAACGGGACGCGGATGGTGGCGAAGTTCAACCTGACGCACACCGTCGCCGACGTGCGCGCGTTCATCGCCAAGGTCGGGGCGGCGGGTGACGGCGCGTACACCCTGCAGCTCGCGGGGTTCCCGCCGGAGCAGCTGACGGACGAGACCCGCGCCGTCGGCGACGGGCTCGCCAACGCCGTCGTCATCCAGCGGTGAGGAGAAGAAGGGCGAGCGCGAGCGACACGAAAAGAGAGTCAGTCACCCTTCGCGCGAGGGATATCGAACGTATATGAAAAGGGTCGTCTCGGATCTCATCGTCCCCCGCGACTCTCGTCGTCCCCGCTACTGCATCTGCCTCGGGGCGAGCGGGACCCTGGCCCCCTGGTCTCCTCCGCCCGCGCTCCCCGCGCCTCCGCCTCCTCCCCTCCGCCCCCCCTTTTTCGCCCCCCCGGCCTCCGTCGCGCGGTTGATGTAGATGGTGACGAGTTTCTGCTGCGCCGCCGTCAACCCCGCGAACTGCGGCAGGAGCCAGTCCCCGAGCTGGTCGTACATCGCCACGATGGCGTCCACGACCGCCTTGCGCACGTCCGCGCTCTGCGAGTTGAACGCGCGAACCAGCCCGGGCACGAGCGCCGGCGTCCCGCGCGTCAGCGCCTCCGCGTCGATCCTTCGCGCGACGCCGCACAGGCACCGCACCGTCGCCGCCCCACCGTCGCCCAGCCGCGTCGCGAGCGCCGCGAGCGCCGTCTCGGGCGCCATCGCGTCCACGACGCCCTCGAGCGCGTCCGCCGCGCCGAGCGCCACGTCCGGGTCGCCGCCGTCCGCCCCCTCCTTATTCGCCTCCATCTCGTCGACGATGCGCGGCACGGCGAACGACGCGAGCGGCACAAACGCCTCGGGCGCGCACCGCGCCAAATCCCTCAGCGCGAAGAGCGCGTGCGTCTTGGTCTCCGCGCTCGCCGGCGGGTCGGTGGCCGCCAGCGTCTCCGTCGCCATCTTCGCGACGCGCGCCGCGACGCCGTCGTCGGGCGCGACGGCGGCGCCGCCGCGCAACGCGCGCCGAACCGCCGCCAACGCGCGGGGGTTCGGCGCGCCGCTTCCGGGCGGCCGCGCGTCCAGGCCGTCGAGCGCCTCGCGGAGCGCAAACGTGGCGGGGTGCGCGGGGAGCGGCGGCGACGCGTGCGGAGCGTAAGGAGCGTGAGGAGCGTGAGGAGCGTCCTCGGAGCGTGAGGAGCGTTCGGGATTCCCCGGGGGAAGGCGCGTTTCCCGAGGGGGCGCGCTCGGCGGCGGCGGCGTCGCCGGAGCGAGCGAGGGGAGGGGGGCCGGGGGGTCGGACGAGCCTCCGGAGCCCTTCGCCTCCCGCGCCTCCGAGCGTTCGTCGCGCGGCTCCTTCGCCCCGCCCGCGTGGCCCGCGACGGAGGACGCGTCCGAGTCAGAGTCCGACGGGTCCGACTCCCGCGCCGACTCCCGCGCCCCCCGCTCCGTCACCCGCTCCTCCCTTTCCCCTCGCCGCCGCTCGTCTCTTCGCGCCGCGAGTTCTTCTTCTCTCCGCTCGCCGGCCCTTCTCTCGGCGGCGGCGAAGGCCCTCACCTCCGCCTCGATCCCCGGCGCGTGCCGCGCGACGGCGCGCGCCGCCGCTTGCGCCTCCGCCTGGTCCGCGATCCCGGCGATGTGCCTGACGACCACCGCGCGGTCCGCGCGCGCGTGCACCGCGGCGAGCCCCGCGGCGGCGGCGGCGCGCAGAGGCCCGTGCGCCTTTTCGCTCGTCAGGAGCGGCGCGACGCGCGCGACCCACCGGCGCAAATTCAAGCTCCCCGCCTTGGCGGGACGGTGCGGCGCGCCCTCGGGGTCCGCGCCGCCGCCTTGGCCGCTCAGCACGTACAGCGCGAACTCCAGCACGCCGGTCTTCGCCCGCGGGGCTTTGGACTGTTCGAGCGATTCGAGAAGCGCCGGGAGAAGCGCGTCGGGCGAGAACGCGTCGCCAACGGCGGCGAGCGCCGCCGACGCCTGCGCGCGGATCGACTCCTTCGCGTCCACGAGTTTGGGGAACAGCGCGGGACACAGGGACTCGAGGTTGCGCTCGAACGCGACGGGCGCGAGCGCGACGAGTTCCGCGCACGCCTCCAGAGCGGCGCGCGCGACGCGGTGGTGCGCGTCCGAGAGCGCCGCGGCGAGCGCGGACGCGATCGCGTCGGCGGCGGCGGGCTCGCGCGCGCGCCGAGCGGCGGGTTCGCCCCCCGCGCGGAGCGCCGAAGCCAGCGCCTCCATCGCAGCCGTCTTCGCCTCCCACGAAGGAGGAACCGAGGCGCCCGGGCGCCGGGTGGCCGAGCTCGAGGGGGGCGAGCCGAGGAAAACCGAAGCCGCGTTCGAAATCGCCGAGGAAACGGAGAGCGAGCGATCCCCCGACGCGCCCGAAGGCCCCGCGGAGGCGGAGGCGTCTTCCGGAGCGACGCGCGGCCGAACTCTGGGCGCGGCGCTCTCTCTGGGCGCGGCGCTCCTCTCGCCCGCCGCGTCCCCGCGGGCGTCTCCGGTTCCGGGCGGCGCCCTCTCCCTCGCCGCGCCCCCGGCGAGCCTGGACGTCCTCTCGCCCGCGGGCTTCGCTCCCTCCCGGGAGGAGGACTCCGCCGCGTGAGACGCCTCCGCCCGCCGCTCCCGCGCGCGGCCCGGGGCGGAGCCTCCGCCTCGGCCGTCCGCGAACGCATCCGCCTCCGCCCGCCGCTCCCGCGCGCGGCCCGGCTCGGCACCCTCGGCGGCGCCCTCCGCGCGTCGTCTTCCGCCGGACGTCGACGGCGCCCGCGCGAGGATCCCCGCCGCGGGTCTGCTTCCTCCGGCGGCGGTTTGCGCCCTCTGCTCGGCGGCGGCGCCGATGAGCGTTCCCCTCTCGACGACAGCGTACGCCGACTCGTCGTCGTGCTCTCCCTCCGCGACTTCGCGCGCGATGAGCCTCTTCGCGCCCGCGTCGACGCGCGGGTGGCTCCTGAGCCTCGGCGCGAATTCCGGGAACCGGCGCTCGTACGCGGAGTAGAGCTTCCTCGCCCCCGCGCGGACGTCCGGCGCGCCGTCGGCGAGCATCGCCGCGATCGCCTCCTCCAGGAGTTCGTGCGCCTTGTTCCCGCCGAGGCTCTCCCACTCCCCGACGACCAGTCTCAACCACCCCGTGGCGAGGCTCCGGAGCTTCACGCTCCGGTCCTTGCTCGCGGCTTCGCACAGCTTGGGGAGGAGGTGCCTGGCTTGGCAGTTGTGCAGGATGCCTCGGATCCCGAAATCCCCCGACTCGGCGATGATCTGCACGGTGATGACGACGCACTTGAAGAGCTCGGGGACGAAGTGCGACGCGTCGCGCTCGAACTCGCCCCCGAGCTCCGCGGCCAGGATAACGAGCAGGTGCGCCGCCTGTCTCACCACCGCGCTCCGGCGGTCCGCCACCTGCGCGGTGAGCGGCCCGCGGAGCTTCGCGAGGTGCGCCGGGAACGAGTCCCACTCCGCCGCGCCGCCGAGAAGCAGAGCCTCCACCCGAACCATCGCCGCGATGCGATCCATCCACTCGCGCCCGGGGTCCAGGCGAGACGCCGCGGCGTCCATCTCGCGACCGAGCTCGCGCTCGGAGTCCACGTGCGCGGGCCGCGGGGGGTCGCTCTCGGCGATGCGAGCGACCAAACCCGTCGCGCGGCCGTACGGGGGATCGCGCGCGGGATCGGCGAGCGGCGCCAGCGCGGCGAGCGCGCGAACGCCGCCGCCGCCCGTCGTCGCGGGGCGAGGCGCGCCCAACAGCGAACCGAGCGTCTTCTCCGACCCGAACGAACCGGAACCGCCCGAACCCGAGCCCGCGCGGCGAAGCGTCGGCGCTCGCGCGCCGCCGCGCGAGTCACCTCGCGAGTGAGACCCCTCCGACCCGCGCGAGGGGGCGCGGGAAACCACCTCCGAGCCTCGCGAATCCCCGCGCGAGAGCGAGCTCCGGCCCGGCTCGGCACCCTCCGCGGCGGCACCCTCCGCGGCGCTCTCCACCCCGAGGCCGACGCCGAGGTCGCCGAGCCTGGTCTGGATCTCCCTGAGCTGGCCCGGGCGGATGGCGTGCCTGGCGAGCATGCGGTGCATCTCGCGCCCCGCGCTCGGCGCCATGGCGACGAGCGCCGCGACGGCGGCTTCCCGCACGGGCGCCTCGCGGTCCTCGAGCGCCTTGACGACCACGGGCACGGACTCCCTGGCGCTCAGCGCCACGTCCCGGCGCTCGATCTCGTCGCTCATGTCGCGGAACGCGGATTCGAGGACGCGCAGGGTCTCCTCGCGCGCCCTCCAGTTTTTGTGTCGCCACGCGGGGGACTCGGCGCCGAGGATGGCGTCGGGGGGCGCCGCGCCGTGGCGCACCAGCGCGAGCATCAGGCGCCGCCCCGCGTCCCTGACGACGGGCTTCTGGTCGCCGAGGCGGTCGAACGCGCCCGGGAGGAAGCTCGGGACGTGCGGGCGGAACGCCTCCGGCTCGGACGCGACCGCGAGGGCCGCGGCGCGGAGTGCGCCGGAGCACACCTTCGCGTTGCTGTCCTTCAGCGCTTTGCCGACGGCGTCGGACAAGCGCGCCGCGTCCGCGCGGTCGGAGACGCGCGACCGCTCGAGAAACGCCTGAGCGAGGGGGGGCGG
>MDSW01180168.1_pt1 | contig 24409 bp, 17 predicted proteins | sample 811171 | NCBI WGS metagenome assembly MDSW01 (sample SAMN05326641, study PRJNA326480) | marine metagenome | isolation source: seawater | place: Atlantic Ocean: North West | collected 2012 | reverse complement strand
CGATCCATGGGATGCACTTCTCGATGGTGATGTTGACGGACTTCGTCTCAATGGTGGTGAAGAATTGGACCGTTGGTGGACTAATCTTGAGGAATACCGTTACGTTGCACGGACGGCTGAAGGGTATAATTCAACCCTGCCGAATCAAAGTGATTCTGATATGGATGGTCTGCTTGATGGTTCAGAATTCTTTGGCTACTTCCTTGGTGAGACCAACTTTGATTGTTACTACACTCCTCAACTTGTTTACACCTGCGATGAAACACTTGGCGAACAAGCAAGAACAACCTACAGCAATTTGAATTCGATCGATGTAGGGACCGATCCAACCGTACTTGATACCGATGGTGATGGGATGCCTGATGGTTGGGAAATCCAACATCGTCGATGGGTTGGTAGTTCATTCAATGGTGGAAACAATTGGTCTCTAGATCCTACTCGCGCCGAGGATGCTGCTTGGGATGCTGATCAAGATGGCTTAGCAAATCTGTGTGAGTACCAATGGTCTCTAGTTTATGAAGCTGGGTTACAGGGTGATTTGTTTGAAGAATTTGGTGAATCACCAGAATCGGTAGCAACATGGTCTATACCAGATCCGAATCTCGTTGATTCTGACGGTGATACGCTTCCTGATGGCTGGGAAGCTGACAGCCAGTGCACATGGTCTCCATTGAGAGTCGGAGTCAATCCACTGAACGGTTCGGATATGTTTGAGAACCCTGATGGTGATGGTTACGACGTGAACAAAGACGGAGTTCTTACACCGAATGAAATGTTTGTCAATTATCTAGAATATCACGTACGTTCCGGTCTGTTTTTGAATAATCAAACACTCGATGGAGTGGAGTTGCCGAACGGATTCACCACTGATTTATTCGACAATATTTCCGATTTCGGGACTCCAGAAGATGACTTTGCTTCCCGTGCTAGTGGAGCAATTCTTGCGGGTCAAATCTCCATAGAAAAAGGCTCAACCGATCCATTTAGTGCGGATTCAGACGATGATGGTATGCCCGATGGCTGGGAAATTTGGTTTGCTCGATGGAATGTTATCGATGATGAGTGGACATTGAACCCACTTCAACCAAGTGACCGTTGGCTTGATGCTGATAATGATGGAATGACCAACTGGGAGGAATACAATCTCATCGACTCTGAACTATCAGAAACCAATGCCAACCGTTCATCTCCACAATGGTTTGTTACGACCCTTGGTTCTGCTTACGCTTTCCAGCAATGGCCGTCAGCATCAACCACATTCTCGTTTGGAACCTACATGACTGCTGAACAATATAATCTCACAGGTCCAACCGGTGATCCAAACAATGTTGATACCGATGGTGACGGCATTATTGATGGAATGGAATTGCTCTTTACTGCATGGAACCTTTCCGCCCAGACTTGGACGCTCAATCCTGTTGTTGCAGGTGATGGAACCTTCGATAGCGATAATGATGGTCTGGCTGATTTACAAGAATTTGCACTGGCTACAACCAATCCTGAAAATGGAATTGATGCTCCTGCCGATGCGCCTCTTTTGCATGAAGATGGGGATGTACAGCAACCGACCAAAAAAGCACAACGCGTCTTCCAAATTTTGATTTCCAAAGATTCTCGTGGTAAGCGTCTATTGGATGACTTCAACGCTTGGCAATCGGGTGAACCGCCAAACGTGTTCATTTCTTTGCTTCTTGGAATGACCGATCCAACCAACCCTGATACTGATGATGACGGGATGTATGATGGCTTCGAGTATTGGTTTACTTCATGGGATTTGAATGAAAACCGGTGGGGCCTAAATCCGTTGATTGAGACCGATGTCAATCTTGATTCAGATGGTGATAGTTACGATTGTAACCATGATGGAACCATCGATTTGGATGAACGCTATTCAAATTTACGTGAATGGGAATCTCGAACATGGGGGAAATATCTCAACAGAAGTTCTGTTCCCGCTTCAGTTGGAATCGTTGATTTCGGAGAGGACGCAATGAATGCATACATGGAAGAGACTGGTATGACCATGTTGCAAGCTCGACAGGCACTGATTGATGATTTCAAAGCAAAAGGTAGTGATTCCGTTAGTCGAATGAATACGATTAATTCGTACAACGAGAACAACTTCAACCGAACTCTTGTGGGTGTTTCAGATCCAACACATCCCGATTCTGATTCTGATGGAATACCTGATGGATGGGAGTACTGTTATGCATTATACGGTATGGACAATCCGTCCACAGTCAATCACTGGGCTGCGAATCCATTGAATCCTTGGGATGTTGATTACGATGGCGATTCGGATGGATGGTATGGCCGTACCGCATTTGACCTTCCAGCGGTTCAAGGCGAATGGGATGATCGAGTCTTTACGCCATCAAATCAAGTTATTCAACCAGGAATTGGTGATTTACCGTTTACCAACTGGATGGAATACGACAATGATACCCGTCCAGATTCCAACGACAGTGATAGTGATTCAGAATCTTACATCACAGAAACCATGAATGGAATGGTTACTGCGCACTATAAGGACTTCAATTTGACCGATGGTCGCGAGGTGTTCAAGTACGGAACCAATCCGATAGATAACGATACTGACGGTGACATGATTCCTGATTGGTATGAGTATGCGAAAGCATGGAATGAATCCAATGATAATTATTCTTCGTTCTTGAAAATACAGGTCAATTGGATTGATCCTGCTACGGGTGGGGCATGTGATACATCGACCAACTCCTGTTTGCCTCTATCCCTTAATGCTGGAACACTAGAGAGGCCCGAACTCTCTTTCACATGGTTTACCATGGATCCGAGAGATGCAATTGATGCCAATGATGATGCCGATCAGGATGGAAATTGGGATTGTTCTGGTGTGGGATGTGTCTATGAGCCTTACACAAATTTCCAAGAATACTTTGCCATTACAAACGAGCAACTTTCCAGTCCAAACGCAGTACGCCTGTCTGGATTGACCTTTCAAGGAGAAGTAATTCAAGAAGGGTGGCAATTACGAGCTCTATTACTTGGTATCGGTCAATGGGATGAGAGTGTGAAAAACTATCTCAAGATGGATAAATCTCAAAGTACAGACTTCCGCTATGCCTATCTCGTCAATGACAATGATATTGAATTCCTTGTTCAAGATACTTCGAATCACGTTGTTCTTTGTGGAGGAAACCTAACCGACCCTTGGGAGATCTATTACACCGGTGCTCCAAATACTGCCCCTGTACGGGCCGTTGGTGAACATGAATTTGGTTGGTACCTCCTAGATTACAATGATGACCACGTCGCTGAAGGAACCGATCCAACAAATTGGGATACTGATGGTGATTGGATGGTCGATTGGTTTGAAGTCAATGATGATGAACAAGACGGAAGTCGGGGTGAAACTTCTCCAATTCGGTATGATTCACGTCAAACGACTTAGTGACGGCTATCCAAACGCTTGATAATCCTTCAAGGATTGGGTTGTTAATGTGAGTGCAAACTTTGTTTCTCAACGTTCCGTGGCCATCGTGCTTCTTGCGCTCTTTTTGGGGATGAGTTTTTCTCCATTTAGTGAATTATGGATTGAAGAAACTGAGGCTGCAGAAGTTGCTCGTCACACATACGAATTTAGTGATGGAACTACAGAATACATTGCACTCTATCAAGGCGGTAATGCCGATGCAGGTGCGAAGATTGCACTACCAAAAGGTGCTCAAGTTACCGATGTGCAGATGACTTTATCCGGAGCATCGGCGACAGGATGGTCTTCGATTCCAACAACGACTCGAGATCACTGGGTTGCTGGAGAATCTTCCGATACAGATAACCAAAGTGCTGACTTAACGCTTGCAATGGCCAATTCAAGCACAGAGTTCAATGCCCACGGATTGGATGAAGAAGTCAATCCTTCGAGCACTGCTTGGCTCGATAATGGAACTTATGCAATCCGTCAACCACATACATCCAATTCAACTGATGCATTGTTTTCTCAGCAATTGAAACTGAGCCCAAATTCTCTGAATGCCCAAGGTCAAGGAGCAATCTTGCGACATCATGACTGGTTGTATCTCTCAACTTGGTCATCAACAACATTCCACAACATTGTTCATCGATTATATCCAAACAATGGAACCCGTGAGAGCATCATTACTTTGGACCAAAATGGATGTACACTTCCAACGAAGCATTCATCCACCTACTATGGTCAATGGGGATTCCGTGATTGGGTCGTTACCGATGATGAGCGATTATATGCTATCCTTTCCGGATACAAGTATTTCTACCAATCTAATGCGAATACGTTGTACCACCGGATTATTGAATTCGATATCTCCAATGAGAACGAATGGATTTGTATCAATTCATTCCAACCTCAAGGGAATGGAGACTATACAGGAATCACCTACGACCCTGTAGAGGATAACATCTGGGTACTGCATAATCAAAACCGAAGAATCCAATCTTATACTGTTAGTTCGACAGGTGATCTTGAACGCGGTGATAATCACTTCACGTTCCAAACATCCTCCTCATCCATTTGGCAATGTGGTGTAAGCAACCAGCAAGCACGTGGTTTGGAAATGAACCAAACACACTTCTTCATGCGATGTCAAGATGGAAACTACTACAATGACCGTGACCAACTTGAATCGTGGAGTCGTTCCGGAAGTGCAACGGCACTGATTCCTGAAAATACTGTTCGAAGTATCTCTTCTCTAGGTTATGGTCTCTTCTATGATGGACGTCGTTTCATCACCGTTGACTCTGGATATTCGACATGGTCAAGTTCACCTTCATACCATGAATTCGGAACCAGCTGGCAGTACAAAACAACGCCCGCTCCAGGAACTACAACATGGTTTGGTCCTGTTATCCAAACCGTGGATGATGTACTTTCCGTCAACGTGGAAACGCTATGGTCCGCGGCATCTATTGGTGACCGTGTAGATTACTGGGTTTCTGCAGACAATGGCACGCATTGGGTTTCTGTCGAATCGAACACGACGGTTCATTTCCAACACCCTGGAAAAGAGCTAGTTTGGAAGGCAACACTCATCGGTTCAACAGCGGTTTCTTGGTGGGTCGATTTGCAGTATGCAACCGAATACGAAGAGAGCGGAACATGGATTTCACCTGCCAAACCAACAGGGACAAAGGTCGGAAAGGTTCGGCCAGTATGGACTGCAACGACAGATCCAGCAACTACCATTACCGTACAGGTTTCCAATGATGACGGTACGACATGGCAGCCTGCAGAGAACCTCGTCGAGACAAGTTTCTCTACCGATGGTGCAGGTAATGTCCTTCGTTATGCGGTAACAATGACTTCCAGTGATCGGTTCAAGACACCGGTTATGGATAGCCTTGAACTGTTCTACGAAGAAGGATATCCGGACCGCCCAAGAATCGATGTTGGTGCGGATGGTAACTTCGATTGGGAAAGCATTCTTTTCCTCAACGAATCGGCGATCGATGTTAGCGATGAATCAGTTGTTGGTGTTGAGGTTGATTTCCAACCAACATTGGTTGATGCATTCAATGACTATATTCCCGATAATGGGGAAGGAATCGTTGAAGTGCCACTTGCAATAAAAGCACAAACCTCTGGGCGGGTTAAGATTTCTAATATTGACATCGCTTACAAGATGAAGACTCATGCGATTAGTGCTACGTTTGAGGGTGGCATGGCAGCACCTGATGGAATAGCACGAAATCTAATCGTTAAGGTTGCGCACGGTGATGAGGTCAACTTTGTCACAGAAGTGACAGCATCGATCAATAATTCTCACGGAGACAATCCAACGTTCAAATGGCAACAAGGCGACTCATGTAGTACACTCAGCGATGCGAATGGAATAGTTTCCTTCGATACTGCAAATTGTTCTTCGTCCATCGATGCTAATGATGTTCGAACGATTCGTATACCTGTCACTGTCGATTGGAGTTGGGATGATGAGGCTTCAACCGAAGCGCTTCTCACCGTCAAAGATTCTTTGGGAACAGCGGTGAGCAACTGGGAAACTGAGGACATGCGATTGCGTGTTGAAAACGATATCCAACTCGATGGATTGCAGGTCTTTGATGAGACGGGCAGGCAACTCTTTGCACAAGATTGGGTGCGAGGGGGACAAAACCTCTCCTTCCTTGGTAAGATTCACTTTGAATCATCACAACTTTCGCCTCTGGCAGGCAAGTTTATGCTTAGAGTGATTGGTCAGAATGTGGATTACGATGGAAATCCCTCTGTTGTGAATGGAACTGTCGAGCCACCAGTGGTCTTGGCTCAGGAATCTAATCCTAATTTTGGCTCCTATAATCTCACGTTCACCTCACCAATCGAGTCTTCACCAGGTGGTATGATATTCTACGTTGAAGCCATCAATCTACCAAATGGATCAACGTTTACTAACCCTGGATACAACACCATCCGTCTTGTTCTGGATGGAAACTCACCACTCGTTCTCGGTGTGACGCCATTTGATGGACAAGAGCGTCACGTGGGCCCGCCTGCGCCTGGTGGACAAGCTATTGCCGTCAATATTCAAGATAGCGTCGATCCTCCAACACAAATCAGTCTCCATTACTGGGTTGGATGTAAATCAACAGTGGCTATTGGATGTCATGATTTCAACTTCGATGGATTGCCACAAGAGGATGAATACGCTGAGAAGATTTTATCATCGCCTGAAACCATTGCAGGTGGTTTAAACATCTTCAATGGACTTATCGATGACTCCATGCTTGAGCATGGTCAAGTAGTCTCGATTTACGTTAGCGGTAAAGATAGCCAGAATAATCAGGTAGCAATGGGTGGAGGTCCTGTTTGTCCACCTGCAACACAAGTCTGTGGATATTTCACCGAACAGGGTCAAATTTTGCCAGAATGGGATGCTGATGCCTCGACCTATCGAATTCGTCAAGAATTCGAACCCGTTGTCGATTTGACCAACTCGAGCATTGTCGGTCATGAAGATGAGCAACCACTTCATCCAGGTATCATGTATACTGCACAAGTTGTTCTTTCCGATCGTAATGGATGGGACGATATACAATTCGTACAGTTCGCTCTTGGTGAAGACGTCAATGATGATGAAACATCGATTTTCATCCAACTTGAAGAGGACGAGAATGGAATGCCTAAAGCAAGACTCGAATCTGGTGGAGAATACATTGCTGTTTCAAATCTTTATTCGCAAGTTTCGACGTTTGGTGATGATGAGAATCAATTACTTATTCGTGCACGTTTCCAACTTACGTGGTCCTTCCCAGAGATTTACGATACAAATGGGGCTGAACACTTCATACCGATTCTCAAGGTTACTGATAAGCCATGCAATGAGGGTGAGGTCACACCTTGTTTCTCCAAGATTAGCGGTCTAGGATCGAATGCTTGGAGTTTGGATAATGATTTCCGCTTTTACACCGAGCCCGGTCATATCAAAGCTGTTGAATTACGAGACGGAACAAATCACTACAATGATGACGCCGAAGAGACCTTGATTGGTAGTGGACAAGCCCTGCGTGTAACTGGACGTGTTATGTTTAGCGAAGATGAGACGCCTGCTCCGCCTGGTGCGTTTGATGTTGTCTTTGGGGATTTTGACCATGTATGGCGAACCTCACCACGTGATAACGGAGAATTCAGTCTCGACCTCTTGGTTCCAGCAGTCAACTCTGGCCATCTTGACTTACGTTTGCGTCTCGATGACTTACCGGGATTGGCACAGGATGAAACTAGTCCACTTCCAAGAGTACGCTTCGCAGTAGACAGTTCAAACCCAACCATTCAAACGGTTATGCTCAATGAGGTTCCTTCGGGTTCACCTCTCTCAATCGGTGAGGCGAATTCATTGCAAGTCATGCTAGAAACTGTTGATGATAACGGATTTGATATGAACAATCCTGTCGTTCTACATTACCGAATTCGAGCCGGTGAAGCAGAAATCTCCCGTGGTGCAACGGCCCTTCCGGAAACTCTTCCATTCGGAGATCAATTCTTTTGGACAGGTGAAATCGACTTAACCGACATGGGTGCAACCACTCTCCTTCCCTCCTATTCTGTTGATATCTGGGTTTCTGGTTCGGATGCAACAGGAAATCCGTTCGAAACAGGTAACAACAACATCGACGAACCGTTTGCAACATGGCCATTGTCTTTGCTCGGTCCGAGCATCTCCTTTGATCATCCCGATACGGACATCGCGTGGAGTAATCCAAGCCCAACCCGTGATGAGACTTCTGAACTTGAAATCAGTGTATTCAATCAAGGTGGAAAAGGTGACATCAGTTTCATCCTTCAACGCTTGGTCGAAGGTGGAAATTGGAATGAAGAATCCAATACATCATTACCAATCTCCGCTGGTTTGACGGCAGTTGCTTCTATTCCAGTTGTTGCAGAAGTCGAACCAGGACAATCTCAGTCTTACCGACTACTGGTCCTTGTAGATGGGGTGGAAATGGACCGGTACAACGTTGACCCACTGATAGTTAAGAAAGAGACAGTACGTGATGGAGACGCTCTTTCTCAGCAAGCAAGCGATGGACAATTTGCAATCTTCATGTATCTCGTTGCTATTGCATCGCTTTCAGCATTCCTTTGGATGTTGGTTATGTATCGTAAGATCAAGTATGGGGAAGAGGAATTTGAAATCGATCAGACCGATGCTGTAGATGAAGAAATGGAAGCAAAAACAGTTCCTGAATTGAAACTTGACCCAGCAATTCCAGTTCCAATTCCAGTTCCAGCACCCGCTCCACAAGTTGCAGCGGCACCTCCGCTTGCTCAACCAGACCCGCGTGGCGTTGCTCCGCTTCCACCAACAGGACTTCCTGAAGGATGGAATCAAGAGCAATGGAATCACTTCGGTTGGAAGTATATTGAAGGATTTTCAAAGAAATAGAAGGAGTTGACAGATTGTCAGCAACAGATTCAATGGTGACATTACAGGAGCGTATGGTCAATTTGATTGGCCAGTTGACAATGCCTGTTTCCGAAGTTGCGCTTGTATTACAACACCATATTCAGGGGTTGTTAGGTTCTTTGAATGATTATGTTTCCAAAACAGATGCTACAATTAGTGATCGAGTTGCTCATCCATGGCCGATTGAATCAATGGCAGAAATAAACGAAAGCTCCGTTTCATTCGATGTCGAAAAAGTGCTGAAAATTGTTGATCAAGATAGGATGGATATTCTATCAACACTCATTCGTGTGACACTTGTTGAGATGGAGATGGATTTGGTTGAAGCAATCTTAGCATTGCGAGCATGGGAACAACTAGTTCGACAACAGCTTGCAGAAGCAACGGGACCTGGCCAGTTGTTCTCTCCACTCGAACTTCCCGATGAATGGTAAGTGAAATTTTAGAAGAGCGAGGATGTGGCCAGTATATGAGCAACAGACGATTGACTGGCTTTTTCCTATCCTGCATGATGCTCTCGATTCCAATGGCTGGTTGTACGTCCGAGATTGAAGAAATTCTTGGAGAGTCATGGGGTGTACCCGGAGGTTTGGCACTTGCATGTTTACGTGATGATGCTTACAGGGAGTTGGTGATTGAAATTGATCACGCACCTGGTTACAATCCAGAATCATCAACGGTCAGTCTTTTGAAAGAACGACTTGGACAGGTTTGTGATAAGCCAGACGGTATTCGAATTGAATTGAACGAAGTGGACTTTTCTGAAACGAAGACTTGGACTGCGGATAAGGTCCGTGACATTGGTCATGAGACAATGGATTCCTCTCCACAGACATCCGTTCTTCGTTGGCATGTGATTATGCCGGAAGGAAAGTATTCTGATGAGAGCGTTCTTGGCGTAGCGGTTGATGCGTCCACAATCGCTCTATTCTCGGACTCGATCGACGATGCAACCTCGATATTCAATCCGAGAATCTCTGATGAAGATATCGAGAACAGTGTCATGGTCCATGAGTTTGGACACCTTCTTGGTCTAGTCAATCTTGTGTATACATCTCCCGCAGATCATGAGGATTCAGAGCATCCTGGTCATTCAAATAATGAAGACTCAGTCATGTACTGGGCGGTAGAGACCGTGACCATCAGCGCTTGGTTCAGTGGTGATTTACCAACTGAATTTGACCAAGATGATCTCGATGATTTAGAAGGAATGAAGTCAGGAGATATTACAACTTCGGACCAACTGTGGACTCCTTAGATTGTTGTGCATTGGATACGATGACTGTAGCATCTCGCCACGCATCGTAAATCGACCACAGCCAAAGAGGAATGTAAAGGACGATTGTTAATGCAAGAGGAATTTGTAGCAATGTCCAATCAAAAGCACGTCGATGCTTTCTGTTGAAATGTTGACCTAGGAACAATCCGGGAATTGCTGCTAGGAGTGCTGCAAAAATTGGACGAAAAGCCCCCCACATGCCGACGCCGAGAAATATTTCTCGCCAAATTTCAGTGACGAGACGCCACGGCTTTACTTCAGATTGACCTGTTGAAGTCATACGCCTCATGTGTTGGTTCATCTTTTGGTTTGTCAATCTGTTGCCAATTTGTCAGCAAAATCAAGAACATTCAACTCTAGGGTACATCATGCCACGAGTTCTTCTAACAGGGTTTGGCCCCTTTGGAGATCATGATGTGAATCCAACTGAGACAATTGTTGATTCGTTTCCATCATTAATTCCAATCAAAAATCCATTTGGGAGGGGTTCGAGTGAGGTTTCGATTGAAAAACATGTTTTATCTGTTGATGAAGAGGGATCTCGCTGGACTGCAAATGAATTGGGAAGCCGAGAATGGGATGCTATACTACATTTGGGTCTTTGTGGAGAATGCATTCGACCTCGCATTGAGGTTCGTGCTCAAGATCTCCTAGATATGCGAATTCCTGATAATTCTGGTCGACAAGAACAGGGTATTGCTTTGAGTGGAAGTGGAGATCTACACACACCAGTACCTGTCAAGAAATGGAACATTGAGCAATGGGATGTGGACATTGAACTATCTCTGGATGCTGGTCAGTATATTTGTAATGAGACCTATTACAGAACTCATGAAGCGCTTAACCAGCATAAATTTGGAATACCTTGTCTCTTCCTACATTTGCCTTCAAGCGATCATTTGTCAATTGCGGATGCTATGAAACTCGTTCGCAACATACTTTCACATATGCTATACAAACCATCGATTCAAGTTGCGGCAGGAATCTTTCTTTCCGATCAAGGCTTTTTGGCAATGAAAAGGGGAGAAAATGAACCAAAAGCAGGGAAATGGGAATTTCCTGGAGGTACAATTGAAGTGAATGAGACTCCAGAAGACGCCCTATTGAGAGAACTCAATGAAGAGTTGTCCATTGATGCAAACATAATCAAGAAAGCAGGAGTGTGGCAGCACAATTATCCCTTCCTTCATGTTGAAATTCATGGCTTCCTAGTCGAGTCATCCAATCTTGAAAATTTACAACTCAGCGTCCACAGTGAAATGAAATGGATTTCTTCGGAAGTTGACCTAAATCTTGATTGGTTAGAAGCTGACATACCGATCGTACAAGATATACTCAAGCAACATTATTGATGCCATGTGGATGCTTCTCCAGTTGCATCCATTGCAACCTCATCATGTAATTGTCTTGGAATATGTTGTCGCCCCGAATGCCACGTACATGCTTCGATCCAATCGGATAAACCCACTCCTTTGAGATGAATTTCAAAACATCCTCCGAGCGGCATATCATCGAAAACAAAAGCGATTTTCCCTGCGAATGCAGCCAACCGAGAAATTCTAAATATGGTTTGATTTTCCTGGATATTTTGACCCATTGCATCCATCGCAGTGTCAAGAATGGCCTGTTTCCTTAATATCTCAAGAAACACCTCGAAGGAGAGGTGATCACATACGATCTCAGCCAGTTGTTTACTCGGGAATGTTTCCGCTTCAAATTCTTCAACGATTGCATCAGGAAACAGAGAATGAATGGCAGTTACAACATTCTTGACGTCATCACCTGGACGTAGTTCTGTACGTAGAGAAATCTCGATACCCTCGTCTCGTCCGTTGTAAGCCAACGGTTTCAGGTCCATAGGCTTAGCAAGAAGAAACCGCTTTTGAACCTGCTTGTGAATGTGAAGTATCAAAACAGATTTGCAACAGAGCCATACAATGCGAACATCGGATCCTTGGTTGGCAACGGTTATTCCCGTTCTCAATGAGGAGGACCACATCGAGGCATGTTTGCAATCCTTACTTCAGCAATCGCTTCCAGCAGAGGAACACATAATCATAGTACTCGATGGTGGTTCAAGCGATGCAACGAAAGAGATTATACGTACTATTCAGGAAGGATTGAAACCCAATCAGTATCCTGAAATTCATTTGTTCAATAATCCTGGTCGCTTCGTACCACATGCACGTAACCTCGCGCTTCAACAACTTCCCAACAGTATCACACACGTCCTTGAATTCAATGGCCATATCGAGGTTGTTCCAAACCATCTTTTTGAGTTGAAGGCAGCTTGGAATCGATTGGAGAAAGATCATCCTAAACTTGCAGGTCTTGGTTGTCGAGTCGTTGGCAGTGAGTCCGAACAGGGAATGATTGAATCGGTCATCGATTCGACCTTAACTAGTCCACTTGGCGGGAGTACAGGCCAATTTTCTACTTTCGATGAAGAAGGACCGACTAACGTACCAGCCTTTGCTCTACATCGCCGTACAGCACTAGAGGCCATTAGCGGATGGGATGAATCATTCCTAACCAGTCAAGACAGTGATTTGAGTATGCGATTGGTGAAGGCAGGATTCACATTGTTCAGAACACCTGATATTGTCGTTAAAATGCGTAGAAGGAACTCCTTCAAATCATGGTTTTTGATGAGCCATCGTTACGGATTTTGGAGAACAAAAGTTCTGTTGAAACATCCTCGCCGCTTGGTTCTCCGAGAACTTCTGCCATTGCTTGGTTTAATCGCTACGTCAATTCTGTTTGTTGTGAATCCTAATGCAGCCATGATTCCAATACTAGCTTATGCGGGAGTTCTTCTTCTTACGGGTCTATTTCATTTCAAAAAAGGTATCAGTCATGTCGTAGGGGTTCCTTTTTCCCTCATCTTGCTCCATACAGGATTTACACTTGGCCTCATTGATGGATTGCTACGAAAAGGTCGTGCATCTCGTGATCGATGATGAAACAACCAAGGCGAATGCATAAGAAGAAAACTACGGAGTCGATGTTATGGCAACGCGACAGGCATCCTCACTCGGACTCTTTGCGTTACCACTCCTCATCATGGGCAGTCTCCATATCATCGTCACTCCATTGAGTGATATTCTTGCTCTATCATGGATCTATACGGTGATTTGGTATGCTCTAGGAGTCTTCATCGGTTACACATTGTTGCGCCGCACCCGTGTTACTAAGGATCATGAATACCGTCGTTCTGAAATTATGAAGAAGATGAAACACGTCTATGATGCTGAAGCAAAAGGAGTATGGGAACGGGACACTCCGTTACAAACCGATACTCAACTCAACAAGGAGAATCTGAATTCAAAGATCGGTTCATTTGACCGAGAGGAACCAGAGTTGGAACTTGATCGAGATGATAAATCGGAAATTCAAATGCTTACTGAGCAAGGTTTCGTGCAAAAAGCAACTCGTCGAATGAGTGGTGATGGGGCTGAGATGGATGAATCTACTGACTCGACGGTAGGTTCGGTCCGAAGAACAAGTTGGATGGACAAAATCATCGATGGAATCTTCAGTTTGTTTGGAAAAGACAAAGCATCTGAGCGAGAGGAACAACGTCTTGCTCGTCTTCGTTCGAATGCTCAACAAACACCTGTAATTGCACAACGCCCTGTCGCTCCGATTAAAGAAACACTGGCTCCAGCTTCCCGTTCAAATGATGATTTGACTATGACCTCGATGAGTGATGATGGTGGAATAATTTCAACAACATCAATCGAAACACCACCTTTAGAACCTATCAAGCGAAAAGAGTCGATTGAGGATTTAGCGATGCTGAGTGGTGGTGTTGCCTCTGTTTCGACAGGAGTATTTTCCGGTGGTTGTCCTTCATGCGGTGCGAGCAATCCTCCTTCGGAGAGATATTGCGAATCGTGCGGTACATCATTGGCGGTCTAATTTCAACGTGAGGTTTTAGTGGAGCGCCTGTTGGCGTGGGTTAGGTGGAACGTTGGCTGACAAACGAGACTACTACGAAGTTCTCGATGTTGATCGTTCAGCAACGGAAAAAGATCTGAAGAATGCTTTCAGACGACTTGCTAGAAGGTATCATCCTGACCGTAGTGAAGAGCCTGATGCTGAAGAGAAATTCAAAGAAATTCAGGAAGCGTATGCGGTTCTTTCTGATGCTGAGAAGAGAGCGCATTACGATCGATTCGGTCATGATGGTCCTGCTGGAAACCCATTTGCTGGCTTTTCTAGTGGAGGATTCAATATCAATCTCGAGGATCTTCTTGGAGGTGATTTCTTCTCCGGATTTTTTGGCGGTGGACGAGGACGTACCCGTGAGCGTAAAGGTTCTGATATTCTCGTTCGTCATAGCATTGAGATGGCTACTGTTATTACAGGGAGTGAAGAATCAATTGAACTCGATCTTCCTGCTGAATGTGAGACATGCAGTGGCTCTGGAGCAAAGGATGGAAGTACCACTAAATGTACAAACTGTCAAGGTCAAGGGCGTGTCAGAGTTCGTCAACAAATAGGTCCATTCGTCAATGAGGTGATTCAAGATTGTCGAGATTGTGGTGGAAGCGGTTCTATCATAGAATCGCCTTGCGCCGATTGCTCGGGTCGAGGGCATCGTATCGAAGCTAAAACCATTCGATTCAATGTTCCACCTGGGGCGGAACATGGTACTAGACTTCGATTGCGCGGTCAAGGACAACCCGCTGATCGTGGTCAAGGCTCGCATGGTGATCTTCTCATCGAAATAGAAGTATTGACACATCCTTGGTTTGAGAGAAACGGTTCTGATTTGATTATGTCACTGCCACTAGGTTATCCTGATCTCGTCCTTGGAACGAAGGTTACAATCGATCATATTGATGGAAAGAAATTGGACATTGTCATCCCTGCTAAATCATCTGCAGGCCATACGATCGAAATCAAGAAACGAGGTCTTCCTCACATGAGGAGAAGTGGCCGTGGTGACGTAGTCGTATTGCTAAAACTCCATGTTCCTGATAAAATTTCAAAGGCGGATAAAAAGCAATTAGAATCGATGAAGTCTATTCTTAACCCAGATGATCAAGTTCAACGTATTCTTGATGATGCTGCTGAACGAAGAGCGAATGAATGATTATTCCGCTTCAGTAAATCGTGTTAGAGTTGTAGGAATTCGCATTCCGCGCGGAACTCCTTCAACATGGCCATTGAGTTCAATATCTACTTGTGTTGCATCTCCCGACAAATCGATGGTGAGAAATATCGTAGTTCCCTTGGCAATGGTATCGATGAATACCTCTTCTCCTTGGTGTAAAAGCCGCGGTTCGACATGATCAACGCTCAGTGCTTGGCCATAGGGTGCATCGAATCTAAAAGCAGCTATTCCCCAGGTCTCATATGCGGTATTTAACCCAACAAGAATAGGCCAATTTCCTAACGATTTTGCTAGACGGGAATCCAAATTCCAAACGGCGATAGATGTACCATCGGTAGTGTAAGATTGTTCAGGCTTACCCCATGAGGCGATTGCTGATTCCCACGGAAGTGTTGCAACGGTCTGTAAGGAACGTACGAGAGATTTTCTGGTCTTTTCTGGAGATTCTTTTCCTTCGTCAAGGAGATTTGATAGGAGTTCAAGTCGTTCTTTTATGGCGCCAATTCGAGCAGCATCTCGTCGTGTTTTTCTCATCGAGTAAAAGAGATACAATGCTGGAAGCATCATGCTTAAGCCAAGAATCCATCTAACTGTTGAGCCCCAGAATTTTGCTTCATCGGATGGTGCAAACCATGGTTCCTCTCCGATTTCAGTGGTTACTTTTGTGATGGTGATTTCATATCCTGGGGCATCAAGGTCATTACCCCATGTCTGATTTTCAAGAACTGAACCATTAGCGTGATACAACTTGATGAGGTGCATTCCTGGTCCAACAGTGATGTAGAGATCCATGTCGTAGGTAAACATGTCTGGCGTTAATGTATATTCCTGCAATACTTCCATGGTTTCTTGATCAAGTTCTTGCACATCGGCAATCAAATCTGGACTTGTGCCATCGATTTCAACATGTAAGCGATGTTCTGAATCGACCCATCCTTCAACTGAAACAAGGTATTGGTCGGCTACATCCATTGTTGCAAGCGTAAGTTCGCCTTCATATCCGATGGTATTTTCAGAGTATAGAATAGGCCAATTTGGTTCGACTAGACTGGATGGACGATAACCAGGAGCATCCATTGATGTGTTTCCATCAGCAAAACTTTCGATCGTGACATCAACCCAGTGCGCATTGCTTTCAATGGTTAGTATTGCCATGGTTGTATTAGGATATGGATATATTCTCTCAACTGTATTTTGCTCGACGGTGACATCAGGCATAGTGACCCAACTATCTCCAATTCGAACGGCAAGGCGTGCTGTAACGTCTTCGATGACAGGTGCAAGTTTGACGATGCCAGTGGCATCAAGGGCGAACGCACTCTTCGATGCTACATGGCCGATTTGTTCAAATTGGGAGGTGTTATTTTCAACAGCCATCGTTAATTGTGGTTCATGGATTGTACGCTGAAGGGCGTATGCTGAATATTGGGCTGAGGTCGAGATCTTGACCAAGATGCGTCCGTCCTCTTCGATTTCAAGATAAACAGTATCTTCAATGATGTTTGGATTATTTGCAGTCATGGTTTCAATCACTGACTCTAGAAGTGATTCTTCAGTTTCAGTTTGCAAGTAGAAATCAAATCTTATCGAATCTGAGGCATGGTGGAGTGTTAGTTCAACTACTTCATCAGCATTGACCGAAAATCCGTAGTATTCTTCAGCACCTGTTTCCACACCTCCTGCATCAAAACCAAGCGTTGAGTAATCACCTACAAGGATGGTCTTTAGGTTTCCCCGATGCATATCGAGACACTGTTCTGGGGCTGAACACCGATATGAATCAACAAGATCAATACTGGTTTGTGGACTTGGACGTTGACTCAAATGGCTTTCATCCTCGACAACCAGAAATGAAGTCGATACAGTTTCAGCGATGGTTGAACTAATACTGATTTCAACAGTGATCGTTTCTGTTGCTTTGTACGTAACCGTTGAGGATGAGATGAGAGTTGTATCTTCTGCCTCAAGTTGTACTTCGCATGAACTACAACCAACATTAACGGAAACAATTGTTCCTTCGTCAACTTCCATCGATTGCTGATAAACCTCTCCTCCGGATAATGAAATCATCTGTACTCGGTCATCAACGATGAATTCATTCGAGGAATCCTCTGCTTGTGTCATCGGAAGATAAGTAGCGAGAAGGATAAACAACATGAGAATTGACATCGACCAAGTACGATGCGCCCCATCCTCCATAAATTGGGGTCGAAGCCCAAGTCTTTCAACACTTTCTTTCTAATCAGTGCCATCTTTGAAAAACAAACCACCTCAGCACAAGACATGGCAGAAGGACTCGGTCGTACCGTTCTCTACCGCCATCGATATGGACGGGTTTGGGGGCTTGGAGACCGTTCTTCTCCAGTAGTGAGAACGCCAGCGTTTATCTCGACGGAAGATGATGATGACGCCTGCAAAGACATTGCTGCTTTTCATTGTAAACAAACACGAACCATTCCTGCTAGAATTACAATCTCAACACATCATAGCCTTATTGCGCCCGCATTTGATCGCCCCGGACCTAATATGGAAGCATCTGTAGGACACGTACTACCTCCCTCCTTGGATGAGGCAAACGCAGGGGAATCTGCTGATTCGGGGCCACTTCTACCCGTATCATGGCAAAGGTTGCATCATGATTCATCGCTTTTGGATGAGGACTTACAACCCAGTATTGTCGTCTTACTCGATGCTGTTCAACTAGCAGCTCAGCCAGGTAAACTTGTGAAAGCGATTCAAACTTTGAAGCATCGATTTCCCGGAGCACTACTTTGGACTCCTGGGCTAGGCGGTCCAGACAATGTAGCAGTTCTTGCCTGGTTCGGTGTTGATTTATTCGATACGAGTCGTGTTCGACTTGCTCTCAGCACAGGTCACCTACTGACATCGTATGGTCCCAGATTGCCAGTGGGTGATGAAAAACTGGATATGGAAGATGCCTTACACCGTTACCACCAAGTGATTCGTTCGGTTCAGTCTGCGATCGAAACGGGTACGCTACGTCGACTTGCTCAACAACAGAGTCTGAACAGTCCTCGTTTGGTTGAGCACATGCGGTATTTTGATTCTCTAGTACGCACAAAGGTTGATGTTTTACGCACTCATCCCTCTGGAATCGATACGATCGAATTCATGGCGCAAGAGAGCCATCTTGATCCCGAAGTATGTGCATGGATTGAATTCATGACCGAACGATATTGTGTGCCAGAAGGTCTTGATCACACACTTATCCTATTACCCTGCTCCGAGCGTAAACCGTATCGATTGTCGAAATCACATCGTAAGTTTATCGAGGCTATTGCAAGCAATGGATGTCATGAAGTCATGGTCACTTCTCCTCTTGGACTAGTTCCTAGAGATTTAGAAGATGTTTGGCCCGCTGCATTCTACGACATTCCTGTAACGGGTGATTGGACAGGAGATGAACTAGAAAGAATCCAATCAATGACTCAATCACTGGTTCAACGTCACAATTATCGATGTGTGATAAATCACAGCGGTGTTGAAATCGATCTCGATGGAATCGAGGTTATAGATACACGTCAAGGAGAATCATCCGGCGCTCGCACATCTCTTCAACGTTTGAAGGAAGCCGTGAATCACAGCAAACAAGAGTACGAACTTCGTAGACGAAAAGGCGAATCTGTGAATATGGATCGCTTCAAGAGTATTTCTCGTTATCTCTACGGGAGCGATGGTTGGCTTGATGGCTGTCGCATTAGAGGCAAGCCTCCTAGATGGAGGATAGAAAGAGATGGTAAGCAAGTTGCGCTTTGGTTATTCGATCGTGCAGGCTTTGCATTCAGCAAAGAAGCGATATCATCTCTGTTTGAGCATGAAATCCTACCCTGCATCCATCTCAAGTCATCTATCAAGTGGAAGGGTGATCTCCACCTTGGGATTATTGATTCCTATGATGAAAACATTCGTCGAGGTCAAGACTTATTGGTGCTTCAGGATGAGAAACCCATCGGATTGGCAAGAAGTCTCGCACCTGGTTGGGAATGGGCAGGTACGCCTGGTCGATTGGCTAAAATGCATCAGAAGATATAATCTAATCAAGCGATGTGGTTAAGAAGGGTAAGCAGGTCGCAAGATTGCTCCGAGTGGTCCATATGGCACGAATGTATTCATCCCGAAAAGGAAAAAGCGCTTCTTCAAAGCCGTTCATGACTGAGCCATCCGCATGGTCAAACACCGATGCCAAGGAGATTGAGTCCCTTGTTGTCAAGTATGCTAAAGAGGGTATGACTACCTCTCAAATCGGTATTGTTTTGCGAGACAAGCATGCAGTACCAAATGTACGGTTGGTTCTTGGAAAGCGTATTGGAGCGGTACTCGCTGAGAATGATCTCAGTGGCTCCTATCCTGAGGATTTGATGAATTTGATGCGACAAGCAGTTGCGATCATCGATCATCTCACCACCAATCATCGTGATCTTCACAACAAGCGTTCACTCGAGTTGACCGAAGCAAAGATTCGCCGACTCGGAAACTACTACAAGGCAGAAGGTCGACTTTCCGCTGACTGGAAGTACAAGCGTGACGAACTTCGACTCATCGTTGAGTGATTGGGAGCATTCATTTGTCTCGGGGTTAAGGCCTCTTTGGGACGGCCATGAAAGACCTCCGAACGGCATCGTTTTTTGCACCTCTTGAGGGGGTTGTCGATGAAGCCGTTTCATTTATGCAATCTGAATCCTTGATGTTGGTTACAACTGCAGATCTTCATTCCATACTTGCACTTGGTTTCTTGGAATCAGCACTTCTTGATCGAGGAATTTCTTATGCTCGCAGAATCATCATGCCCCATTCCCATATTCCTCCTGATGAGACGAATTTGGTCCCTAAACAAGAGGGAGTGAATGTTCTGTTTGTTGATCCTTGGGATATTGTTGAAACCACTCCAGAAAATGCACTCACCCTTTCATCTAAGCCCGTAGAAGTTGAATTTAATCATTCAACAACCAAGCGAAGAGGACGCATTGATGTCGTCTTACAATCATCGGTGATCGCTTCTACTCTTGCTCCGAATGGGGATCGAACAAAGCGCTGCCGAGCTTACTCTGGTTGTGGACAATGGTTGATGGAAAGTCTTGATACGACCATGGACCCAATCCATACAATGATTCGTGACTTCCTTCGTGATGAAGGAACGATCCAAGTTTCTCCCTTACCAGAAATTGAAAACCCAAGCGTCGAGATGATGCCAAGAGCATCGTCGCGTCGTCTTCAACGACTACAAAAATTATGGGAGGGTATGGATGCATCTTCAAGAGCACAAGCACTATCTGAGTACAGCCTGCCATTATTGTCAAGTGACGGGATTTCAACCGCACGTTTGGAAGAACTAATCTGGAAGCGAATGCGAATTCCAAATCAGTCAACAGATTTGGCATCAACCCTTTATCGTATCATGAAAACTTGGCCAACAGATGCTGATGAGGCTGTAATACATGCAGGTCGATTACTCGATGAACTTCTCAAAACTGGGAGATTGCCTTCATCGACGGATTGAAACATCAAGAGGTTTTGGGATTGGTATGGCGATTGAACGATTGTTGACTGGTAGCATTCGAGAGCGTGTCCAAGATTTGATGTCGACTGAAGATTTGATTGTTGAATCTTTCAAAGACATTGTTAAGGATGAACTCAAGGCACACATTCGAAATAAGATCGAAGAGGATCCAGATCTTCATGCAGAAATCAAAGAAGCTGTAACATATTATTTCCACCAAAAAGCAAGAACCGTTTATGCTGAACTCAAGGCGACACGTGCTGCGACTCGACTCGGTCTGCGCCTCTTACCGGACGAACTGCAAGGAGAAGTAGGTGAAGCACTAATCGGTCTATTTGAAAAAGAATTAGGCACCTTATTGGACAAGGCACTTTGATGAAAAAACCATTGTTGGTCAGCCCATCTTAGCGTTGAAGTTATACGTTTTGTTCAAGAGCGTAAGTTGTGGAGAGAATGCGAGGACGAGTCTATCTTCTGTTGAGTTGCTTCATGCTCTCGATTCTTGCCCCATTTTCTACGCTTGTAACCACTGCCCAGGCTGAAGATGCGCTAGTCTGTTGTGACGCTGCTGAAGTTGATCTGTTGCTTGTTGGTGATTCTGATCTTCAACTCACTCCATTCAGCGAATTACTTTCTGAGACTTCTTCATCAGCGTCCTTTGAAACAGCCATATCTTCATCCGAACCAATCGGAAAGTGGAGCCTTGATAGAGCGTGGCCAGGAACAGTTCCCGATTCAACATGGACCGTTGAACTCGAATATACCGTGTCAGATGCGGGTGGTGCCAACCTCAACATATCCGCTACTTTGGTTATTGGTAGTTCCTCGTTTACAGGTTTCTTGGGCCTTGACCAACAATTCGTTCCTCAAGGCTCTGGCAAAATCTCAATCGATATTCCAGTCGAAGAACTTCAAGTTAACGGAGGATCAGAAGTTTCGTTGAGCCTCAATGCTCGTTCGATCGTCTTCAGTGTCCCCGCAAGTGGCGCAAAGGTGGAATTCTTTTGGGGAAGTGAAGAACATGCATCCGTTCTTAGTGCAGAACTACCTCTCGTGGATTTGACTCTTGATGAACCAGTGGTCGAGGGAGATATGGTTTACTTTGCAGTCCGAATTGAATCGCCATTCGGAATGGAAGCACTCGTATTTTCAAAATCTATTGCCCTTGAGGTGAATGGAGTAATCCTAACAGATGATCCAACTGAAGTTCTCGAGGGTGAAGCAATTTTGGTGATATGGACTTGGGACGGGGCTTCTGGTGGTGAAGAGACGGTTAACGTATCTGTTTCTTATGAGTTACAAGAAGGATTAACTCTCGATGGTTCAGCAAATTTCGACATTGAAACCTTTGACGGAACTGGAGATGGTGGTGGCTATTACCCACTCAATGAGCCTCTACGAACAAATGGCAAAGGTTCACCACTCGATGTTTCTATCACAATGGAACTTGAATCGGAAGATGGTGGACTCCGGCTCGGGCAAACGACCATATTGACGATAGAAGGAGAAATGGCGTTTTGGATTCGATGGGGATTGGATCACTTAGGTGATGAGACTATTCCACTCTCAACGGTTTTGAAGAATTTTGATGGAGGTAGCATCAATGATGAACAGCGTGGAAGCCGCATCATTGAGAGTGCTGAGATAAGTCAATTTGAGAATTACATGGACTCATATTACATCACATTCTTCCAATTAGGGCTTGGTCTTGAATCGGAAGAAATCATTGGTGATCTTTCTGAAGCACAATCCTTTGCTATCACTCTCGACCTTATGGGTGAAGATCGTGTGCGAAACGCACCTTTGAAATTGAGAATAGATTCACTTACTCCGATTACATCTGGAGTAGGTTACAGAATTCTAAGCAGTGGATTCATGAGTTCTCAGCCTTCTCCATTGTGGTCGACCTATGATTTATTCATCAAAATAGATTCAACTGCAATGGCCTCTTTTTCATCCATTGATGTCAAGCAAAACGATGAAATTGAATTGAATTTCTTGAGATTTCCATGGGGAGAATCCGCAACTATTACTGCCACAGGATTTACGCAATCGGATAAATTCACACTCGATTCACAACCAACAACATCAATCATACATGCTCCAATTGGTTTGACTCTAATAATGACTCTAATTCTTGCAGGAGGATTGTGGTTCGCATTTCGAATGGTATCGAATCGTTCAAAATATCCGTTATTGTTCGAAATGATTCTTGTCCCGGTTGTATTCCTGTTGCATTTCTTTGCTCTTGAACCAGTCTTCATCTTAGCTTTGAGTGGAGGTACTGTGTTCATTTGGTGGGGGACTGCAATTATCTCGCCGAAAACAGGCGTATCAGGTTCACCAAAACCTCAGATCGTTGTAGAGAACTTTCCCACAATTGCGTGTCCTCAATGTCAAACATCGAATTCAGTAACCTCTGATTTGCGTCCGATTAGAATACAATGTAGTGGTTGTGATCGTATCATCAAGATTGTAGCATAGTGCAAAACCCTCTTGAACGGTCACGTGTAGCAAGGTCCATGAGCGAAACAGTTGCTGATTTGGAACTTGATGATGAACACGTTACCATTGGATTGGATGATACAATTGTTGAAGGATGTAAGCGATTGGTAAGCATCCCTTCAGGAATTCTTGTGGTTCTTGATGATGAAGATCAAGTTAAGGGTGTAATTGGCCAACGCCAGATGTTGAAGGCCATTGGAAACGGTGTTGATGTGAATGAAACAACTTGTAAGGAAGTCATGGAGATGGACGTTCTCAAAGTTGCACTCTCTGATTCCATCGCAGATGTCATCAAGTCAGTGAATGAGCGTATGCCTCAAGCAGTTGTTGCAGTTGATGATTCGGGTGCATTCGAAGGATATTTCTCTCCAGACGATTATCGCCAAGCACAGTCAATTCTGTCTGCGAATCCTTCCCTTGGTTCGCTTTGATGTTAACAATTTGGACATTGAAAGCGCATTACATTCATCCCCAAATCAACCAGATAGAAACTCCGATTCCAATCAAAGTTGGTACTACTGCAGCAAAAATAAAAATCATGCCAGCCTTTTTGTTAATGGGGGCTAGTTCTTCTTCGGTTAACTCGTAAAGTTCAGTAAATCCACATTTGTTACAGGTAATGATGTTCAAATCTGCAGTCGCTGCCGATGTAACTCCTCGTGTTCTAACGTGTCTGGGTAATTTCCAATCTGAAATCCCACACTTGGGGCAGTTATCCGTACCTAGAGCCATGCCAATTCCAAAATAACCCGCTTGATAAATTCAGAGGGCTTCGCTTCGTATACCCGTTCGTATCTCTAGGGTTATGGTTTCCAGTTTCGATATATTACGTGCGCTGGCCCTTCAATGGGAGGCTGTTCGTCCATTCTGTCGAATAACCAAATAGCCCAATCTAAAACCTCAGTTTGTTCAGTGAGTATACCTTGATTTCTTGCATTCCTGTCAAGAACTTCAATTAGAGTTCGAAGTCTTCTTCCGATCATTCCGTTTATTGGTTGCATAAATCTAGTTACCGCATTGAAAGATAACTGTCTTCCAAAAGTCATCAATCCAATTGAATTCGTAACTTCTTT
>MDSW01038281.1_pt1 | contig 24431 bp, 21 predicted proteins | sample 811171 | NCBI WGS metagenome assembly MDSW01 (sample SAMN05326641, study PRJNA326480) | marine metagenome | isolation source: seawater | place: Atlantic Ocean: North West | collected 2012 | reverse complement strand
TCCATCTGTGTCAAACTTCGAGAAGAGGGTTTCAGCCGTATAGCCCCTCTCTCTGAGAATATCTTGCAGATTCTTGATTGCAATTGCCTCTATGTTGGTCCTCACTTACTCACGCCCAGTGACCCTCTGAGGTGGATGCAAGAAATGAGTGTTGTCGCTGCATGGGAAGGAAGTGATACCATCAACTCTTCAAAAGATCGATTTTTTCTTGGTGAATTCTCTCCCAGGAGAATTCCCCATTCTCACCATATTTCCTTCCAAAATGACCTCCTGAAGCAGTAGAAGAGTAGATAGGGCGTCTGAGAGAAAGTTCCTCAATAATGGCCTGAGGTCTAAAATCGAAGACTGCATTTACTCTTTCGGCTAATTCATTATCATCAATAGCCCCAGTCCCCATTGTATTCACAAAAACACTCACAGGTTCGGAGACGCCAATTGCGTATGCTAACTGAATCTCGCACTTCTCAGCCAAACCACTAGCAACTACATGTTTCGCAGCCCATCGAGAAGAATAGGCGGCAGAACGGTCGACCTTACTAGGATCCTTGCCACTAAAGGCGCCCCCCCCATGCCTACCCATCCCCCCATACGTATCGACAATTATCTTGCGACCTGTCAAACCTGCATCAGCATGCGGACCCCCAATGACAAATCTTCCAGTACCGTTTATGATCCTCCTAGTTCTCTCATTCAAAAGAGAAGAAGGTATTACTCGATTAATTATCTTCTCATTAATTTCAGAAACTATGAACTCGTACTCCTTTGATACATCTCCTCCGAATCTTTCTGCTGCTAGATCATCATGCTGGATTGCTATTACAACAGTTTCAACGCCGGATATGGAACCATCTTCACCATACTCGATTGTCACCTGACTCTTTGAATCGGGCCGAGCCCATGGCAATTGTCCATTCTTCATACATCGGGACATCTCCATAGTTAGACGCTGGGCCAGTGCAGCGGGAAGTGGCATGAAGGAGCCGACTAAATCTGGGAATGCCTCGGTTTCATTTGATGCGTATCCGAACATAAGTCCCTGATCTCCTGCTCCTTGGGCCAGATCAATCCCCTTTCCTTCATCGACGCCTTGAGATATATCTGGAGACTGCTGAGTAATTCTTACTACAGTCTCGCACAATTGATTACTAGAGGCATCCATTCCAACTGAATGGTCATCGTAACCTATTGATGCCGCGGTCCTTCTCGCAATTCCTTCATAGTCAACTCTTTCTTCGGAAGCAATAGTAACTTCTCCTCCTATGTAGATGTAGCTGGATTCGGAGGTACCCTTCACCATTGTCTCAACCGCAACTCTAGCTTTCGGGTCTATTTCCAGACATGAGTCCAGAATTGCATCTGATATCATATCACATAATTTGTCGGGATGTCCTTCTGATACAGATTCTGAAGTGAAAAGAAACGTCAAATTGTCACCACATCCTATTCGGGTTTAACTTTGCATTTGATTGTTCTTGAGAAAAAATTTCATGTCATAGAAATGGTGGGACCTTAACGGTAGATCTGACCCTCCTCTTGTTACTTGACTGAATCCATACCTCTTCACCGTCAAAATTTTCAAGATAGCCGATAGCTATTCCAGACATTCCTAGACTTGGCGAAGGTCCTCCGCTAGTGACGTATCCTATCACCTCGGAATCCTCGTCAGGACCCGAATAGACTGCATGACCAGGCCTAGGGGATGGGCCGCGTTCTGCACATTGCATCCCCAATAGTCTTGCATCACTTTCAGACTGAATAAGAGCAGCACGTCCAACAAAATTGTGGGACATGTCCAATCCAAATGGAACTGCCGATTCAAGAGTTGTTCTTGCAAGGAATCTATCTGGAAGGCCATCCTTGACTACGTCTATTTCTGGCCATAGGAAATCTTGTCCTGAAAGTAAGTATCCCTTCTCCATTCTAAGGGTGTCTCTAGCACCTAGGCCTACTGGTGAAACGTAATGATGGGAGAGAAGAGCCTCCCAAAGCATGGTTGCTTGTTCATTTGGAATGAAAATCTCAGCCCCTCTCTCACCGGTATATCCTGTACCCTGAATCCAACCGCTTATTCCCAGATCGTTATCCGTAATTTTCTGACACCTGAATCTTCCTACGCAGTTCTCTTTTCCTAAAATCTCACCTAGGACTTCATGAGTCTTAGGCCCTTGGATTGCAACAATACTAGTTTGCTCGGATAAGTCTTCAATTGATATCGAGTTATCTGGTGGAAGAAGAAGTGAGAGCCAATCAAAAACAATTCTGACCATTGTAGAATTAGGCACCCCAAAAACCTCCGTATCACTACTGATGGCAAATATCATATCATCGATGATATATCCCGAGTGATCGAGAAAGTGACAATAACCACACCTCCCTGGTTGGAACTTCATATAGTCTTGAGTAGATACTGAACTCAACCATGATTGAACATCTTCTCCATGAAATCGGAAAAACCCCATGTGGGAGACATCAAAAAGGCCGACTGAACGACGTGTCTCCAAGTGCTCTTCCTGTATTGAAGAGTACCAAATTGGTAATTCAAAGCCATGGAAGTCAATCATCTTCGCACCGGCTGAAACGTGCGATTCGAAAAGATGGGTTCTCGTCAACCCGTGCTCCATACCTACTGCTGTGTCAAGTCGGCAGAAAAACAAGTAGGGTTGGGGAAAAAAACAGGGCAATACAGATATTGCAAGTGTTTAAATACAGTAATTATCGCTATACAACCAGAGGTTGATATGATGAAGAAGACCATGGCAAGCCGTTTCAAATCGAAAAATGCTGATTCTTCCAAGGGTAGAACTAGGAATATTTCCTCCAACGTAAGACCTTCGAGGAAAAGAAGTACAGAGTCAATCTCTGGATCATGCGAGATTTGTGGAAGCACTTCATGGGACTCTGATGAGATCAGAGGAGAAACAAGTTGTTCTGAATGTGGTTTTGTTGCTTCTGAAAATATGATTGATCCGGGAGCAGAGTGGGTCAACCACTCAAATGCAGACGATAGAAGTAGAGTTGGAGCTCCATCAACCCTGACACTATCGGATAAGGGCCTTTCAACAGAGATTAGGAGATCAGATCTAACTTCTGGAGGTGCAAGGAAGCATGGATTGTCTGGAAAGTCCTTGAGGGATTGGAGAAGAAGGCAGAAAATAGATCAGAGAAGCAAGACCAGGGATAGCAGGAGTCGGAATCTATCAGTAGCAATGCAGTTCATCAGAGACCGAGGAGATCTACCCCCGCAGATAGAGCAGGAGGCCGCTTCTCTATACAGGCACTCGGTGGAAAGGGGGCTGGTGACGGGAAGAAGTATCAGAGGAGTCACTGCTGCCTGTGTCTACATTGCAGCGCGGGAGGCCAAGATTCCAAGGAAAATCGAAGATGTAGGTAGTGCGTTCGATATGACTTCTGATGTAGAAGAGAAAGAACTCAAGAGGACTATTAGGCTGGTTGCTAGGAATCTCGGAACCCATCATATTACAGGTCCAGAGGAATATTTCGAAAAGTTTCACTCTGATTTGGGACTTCCTCCATCCGTACTGGGTGACGCTCGGGATCTTTGGGTTAATGTCAAAGACAATCTATCTTGGCAGGGCAAGAAACCATCAGGGATAGCAGGAGTGATCCTATATTTCGTCTCTCAAAACAGCGACTCTTCTAGAACTCAGAAAGAGGTATGTGACGTTTGTGGAATCAGCGAAGTCACACTAAGAGGCCTGATGAAAATTCTCAACCAGATGATTCTGGAATAGTAGGAATCAATACCTGTACTCTTCCTTCTTGAACGGACCATCTACTGGGACATCAATATATTCCGCTTGGTCACCGGTAAGAATGGTAAGTTTAGCTCCAATTTTCTCCAAGTGTAGTCTTGCTACCTCCTCGTCCAAGTGTTTCGGGAGTGTGAAAACCTGGTTCGGGTAGGAGTCCCGATTCTTCCATAAGTCAATCTGGGCCAAGGTCTGATTGGCGAAACTATTGGACATCACGAAACTCGGGTGGCCTGTGGCACACCCGAGATTGACGAGCCGGCCCGAAGCAAGTAGAAAGATACTATTGCCACTACCAAATGTGTAACGATCTACTTGAGGTTTGATATTATCATGCTTAGCTTGGCTAGAGTCTAGTCGGTCGACTTGAATCTCGTTGTCAAAATGGCCGATATTACAAACTATGGCTTGATCCTTCATCATCTCCATATGCTCAAGAGTGATTACATCTCTATTTCCGGTCGCAGTCACGTAGATGTCCGCGATACCGAGAGTTTCCTCTATGGTCTGGACATGAAAACCCTCCATTGCAGCCTGGAGGGCGCAAATTGGATCTACCTCAGTTACTATGACCTTAGCTCCGTGGGATTTGAGAGCCTGGGCAGAGCCCTTCCCAACATCCCCATAACCACAGACGACCGCGGTCTTTCCAGATATCATCACGTCTGTAGCTCTCTTGATTCCATCTATCAAGGACTCACGGCACCCATACAGATTGTCGAATTTTGACTTGGTGACAGAGTCATTTACGTTTATAGCAGGGAATAATAGAGAGCCGTCTTCGACCATCTGATGGAGTCGATGGACCCCTGTTGTAGTTTCTTCAGACACCCCTTTGCATTCTTCAACTACCTTTGTCCAGAATCCCGGAGACTCAGAATTAATCCTGATTAGCAAATCTTTGATGCACTGCTCTTCGTGAGAATCAGACTTGGATTTGACCCAATCGCTCCCATTTTCAAGTTCGTAACCCTTGTGAATAAGTAAAGTGGCATCGCCTCCGTCGTCAACGATTAGTTGCGGGCCGTTACCTCCTTGATGAGTTAATGCCAGATATGTACAATCCCAATATTCTTCCAGAGACATTCCCTTCCAGGCAAAAACTGGAATCCCTGAATCAGCAATTGCGGCAGCAGCATGGTCTTGTGTAGAGTAAATATTGCAGCTCGCCCATCTGACTGACGCCCCCAAGTCGACAAGTGTCTCGATCAGTACTGCAGTCTGTATGGTCATATGGAGTGAGCCTGTAACTCTTACACCCTCGAGGGGCCTTTCTGGAGCATATTTTTCCCTGATTGACATCAGCCCGGGCATCTCATGCTCAGCTATCGCAATCTCCTTTCTTCCAAATTCGGATAGAGAGATGTCAGCCACTAAATAATTTACACGACTTAGTCCATCCTCATTTTTCAGCATGTTCAGAGGGCTAGTCTGGATACTATCAAGGTTTGTTTACATTAACTTCTTATTGACTCTTCGTGGGGAGTTTTTCATGAGTGCAATATTCTGTTGCTCAATTTGCGGAGGCAATCGAAAAGAGAGAATTCTACGTCAGAACTCCAGAGGGATTGAGTATTCATTGGTCAAATGTCTTGAATGTGATCAAATAGCAGTTTCGCCCATTCCTAGTGAAGATGAATTAGTTGAGTTTTACAATTCTGATTTTGAAGTGCCCTTGTATCAAGAGAAGAAGACCCTGAGAAAGGCAACAAAGGTATTGAATGAATTGGACCGTTTGGGAATCGATGAAGGTGCAAAAATCCTAGAAATTGGGGCCTCGTATGGTTTCTTCATGAATATTGCCAATGGTCTTGGATTCGAAACTCACGGCATAGAGATGAGTTCAAAGGCCTGTGAATATGCTAAAAATAAGTTTGGCTTAGAGATAGAAAACTCGTCTCTTGAGGAAAGTCAATTTGTACGAGACGCCGATACTTTTGATGCCATAATACTGTTGGATGTCATTGAACACGTTACAAATCCAAATGAGTTGATAGATCAGATAGAGCGGCTTCTAAATCCAGGTGGATTCGTAGTAATCACTACTCCGAATATAGAGTCCCTAGAATTCAGATTTTTCGGAAAGTATTGGGAATGGATTAGCCCTCCGGCGCACCTTTTCTATTTCTCAAAAGGTACTCTAGCCAATCTCCTTGGCCATAATATGGAAATTTCATATGCTAAAACATACAAAGGAGATTCGGGCGGAAATTTCGTATTTCATGGAATTTACTCACTATTCAAGATCATTTACTGGTCCCCGTTTGGAAAAATACTTGGCAGAGACGATGGAAATCTTACTGCGCAAAGAAATGGGAGGAGAGTCAGAGTTGCGAGAAAAAAAGAATTCACGGGTGTCCTTGGAATAGCTTATCTTTTTTCGTTACTTTTCACCCCTTTAACCGCCGTATTTGATACTTTTAGGAATGGTCGAGATAGGGGCGCTTCACTATTGATGATTGGGCAGAAAATCAGTTAGACTGCGACTTTGCATCGTGATAATAAACTAGTTTTGCGTCGTAATGTCGATTTAGGTGTCAAGGTTAATCATTTTACTCCCAACTAAAAATGAGGAGAAGGGGCTTGGAGAAGTGATAACTGGAGTTCCAATACAAGAAATCTCGGATTTGGGATATAGTACTAAGATAATTGTGGTTGATGGAAATAGTTCTGACTCCACTTGCGATATTGCAATTTCAAACGGGGCAGAGTTGATTAAACAGAATGGAAGTACTGGAAAGGGGAATGGCGTTAGACAGGCTCTTGATGAAATCTTCCAGAAGGAACATCAAGATGATGACTTGCTGGTAATGCTTGACGCAGATGCAACATACGATCCGAAAGATATTCCAGCTTTTGTGGAAGAATTGACAGATTACGAAGTGGTATGGGGAAGTAGGCTGCGTGGAAAAATTGAGAATGGAGCAATGAGTACCACTAATAGAATTGGAAACATGATCCTGAGTTTGGCCACTAGTATTCTCTTCTTCAGGAGAACCACTGATCTTTGTACGGGATATTGGGGTTTTAGGTTGGGCAAGTTGAAGCAATTACATCTGACTGCAGATGGCTTCACATTGGAGGCAGATATATTCTGTTCAACAGTCAAATCTAGATTAAAAACCAATGAAATTCCAATTAATTACGCCCTAAGGGAAGGCGATTCATCTCTGAAATGGTACATTGACGGCCCCAGAATCATGTGGATGTCCATCAAACATAGATTCTCTAGAAAATAGTCAATTTACGGCAATAAAAAGGCGAAGTTGCCGATATGGATTTTCACTCGTTTCTTCCCTTTCTGAGGTGATTAATGAGGCTTGGATACACCATAGCCCGGATTCATCAAATGAAAAATCGTGTGAAAAACTGTCGCCCCCCCCTCTCAGGGATAGGAATTCCACTTCATAATCCAGACGGGAATCTAATGGAGTCGAGTCCGGAGTGACATTGAAGTTGGGATTGCTGCTGAAAAACAAATGTTCGATTTGCAGTTTAAACTCCAAATTTGATTTCTCGTAATTGTTTATTTGAATGTATAACTCCGAGTTTTCAAACGTATTGACCTGGTCGGGAAATACTGCGTTTCCTGATTGGTCGGAAAAATAAAACTCAGTGAAGCCCGATTTGTCTGTATTTTCTTGTGAAAGCTCATTAATGGAAATAACGGAAATAGAAATAATCAATGCAAATGCCATTGCAAATTTTCTCTTCTCTGCCATTGTGAGTTCTTTCCAATTTCTTGTTTCAAACTCATATTCAACAGTGAATCTTTCATTTTGCTCCACATTCAATCTTCTGTATAGGGCTGCAAGAGATGAAATAAAACAAATTACAGACATGTCTGTGAAAAATCCTAGTCCAGATGGAATGATCAGTGAGTTGAAAACAAACGGACTAAATGATGTGAAGGCCAGGCTAATAAAGAAAGATCCGATCAATCTCTCGGCTAAAGACAAGCCGGAGATGTTGTCCGCAGTAGAAAAGCCAGTTACTGTATATTTCTGCGCCTCGGGGAAGGCGATTGAAATGATGGAATAGCCCGAGAAGAACAGTGCGACAGACCAACCAACGGCACTGTGAACGTGGTGAAGGTTTCCAAACTGGCTACTAATCATTACAAATATGCATGCAACAAAGATTACCAGCAAGTCAAGAGAGCCCCGGGTATCGATATTTATTTTCAACAAGAGAGGGGGCGTTGGAATCTAATTTAACTCTGATTGCATTTCTTGGTTAGAACACTGACATATTCCATGTTAAGTAAAATAAACAATATAGGTCGACTGGTGGCAATCAGATTATTGGGGAGCAGAAAATGAAGGGTATCGTATTGGCAGGTGGTAGGGGCACTAGACTCAGCCCAATTACTGACGTAGTTAGTAAACAGTTGTTGCCGATTTACAATTCGCCAATGATCCACTATCCGGTAAGTACACTAATGCAAATGGGAGTTAGAGAGATTCTGGTGATTTCGACCCCAAGAGATCTGCCACAATACTCGGAACTCTTGGGGGACGGCTCCAGAATAGGGGTTGAATTCACGTATATCGAGCAGCATACTCCTGGAGGTTTGCCACAGGCATTTTTACTTGGTGAAGACTTTATCGGAGAAGAAAGAGTAGTTCTAATCCTGGGAGACAATATATTCCATTCAGATAGTCTCTCAGAACTCCTCATGGATGCCAATCAGAGACATTCGGGGTCAACTATTTTTGGTGTCGAAGTTCAAAATCCGGAGAGTTTTGGGATCGCCCAGATTGGAGAGGGTGGGAGGGTGCTGAGAATTGTGGAGAAGCCAGAGAAATGGATTGGAAATACCGCGGTGACAGGACTTTATATCTATGACTCTGACGTTGTCGGGATAGCAAAAGGATTGGTTCCATCAGCCAGAGGAGAGCTGGAGATTTCTGAATTAAATCAGATTTATCTGGATCAGGGCAGACTTTCCTTATTGAATTTAGGAGAAGAAGTTGCTTGGATGGATACAGGTACCTTCGAGGGCCTCTTCGAGGCCTCAGAATATATCAGAATGATTCATAATAATGAGGGTTCAAGTGCTGGAAATCTTGACTTGATTGCGAAGGAGTTAGGTTTCATCGATTCCAGTTAAACGAGGAGATATTTTTGCGCCTCCGTTCGATCAAGACTGTTGGGGGTTTAATCTCTCATATTAATGAGCCACTGAATAGAAATTCGTACATACTGATGATTAATTCTGGAGTTTTGTCCTCAGCCGGTTTTATTTTTTGGTTGATTTGTTCCAGAGGAGGGAGTGCGCAAGCTACGGGTCTGGCGACAAGTGCAGTAAGTTCACTAGTGATGATTTCAATAATTGCTAGATTCGGAATTGATTCATCAATAATGACGTATGTCCCAGTTCTCGAAGGGGAGAAGCGAAGAAAGTTTGTAAATTCTGCATTCGTCTTCACTGGGTTAAATTCCATTCTATTTGCTTCAATATATGCCATATTTCTTGGCGAAAAGGTGTCTCCTGATTTGAGAGGTGTTTTCGAAGGTAGTTTTGGAGCCTCTAGCTTCATATTTGCATCTCTGCTTCTAACATGGGGTTTCTTGTTCGACTCTCTACTAATTTCTCAAAGAAGAGTGGACTTGGCCCTCATCAAAAATCTGATACTATCCATTTGTAGAATTTCTGCAGTTTTCATTTTCATCTCATCAATGGGTTTCGAGGATGTTTTTCTAGCTTGGGCGGGCTCGATATTTATTTCACTAATTCCAACAATGCTTCTATTTGTGCCACGTTCTAATGGCAGCATTGTTCCAGAATCAATAGACTACTTCGGTGGGATGAAGAATCTATGGAAGCCGAATATTGCAAACTTTATTGTGTCAGTAGTTATGAATTTCCCTCTTGCAATTGGATCGCTGATCGCTTTGAGCAAGTGGGGGGCAGTGGATGCCGGACGATTCTATATTTTTTGGATGATTGGAGCGGTTGGAATGATTGCACCGGTGTCCTTCTCTAGCACGGCTTTAGTCGAAGCTAAAGAAATGGATTCAAATCAAATACTACTAAATTACAGGCATTTGGTATTCTGCATATTCTCCGCAATACTAGTTTCTATGGCGGGCATTGTAGCCCTTCCATTATTTGGGGATATGTTCCTCCCGAGCGATTGGATAGCAATAATCCCATTCGCCGCTTCTTCGATACCAGGGTATTTCTTCTACTCTCAGCTTTCTTATTTTAGGTTCAGAGAAATATTGTTGCCGTTGGTATTGATGGGTTGTGGACTAGTTTCTACATTCTTAGTTGGGATCGTTATGCTTCCGATTGGTGTGGAGGAAACTGGTATGATTTTTCTTTTTACAATCACATTATTTTCTGCGATGGGATGGTTAACTTCTAACAGTTATCGTAGGAGGGATGTTGTCAATGATTAGAAATTTAATGATTGATTTTTTCCTATTTGGGCTAATTCGTTGGATCTTGTCAATACTGAATTGGTTTGTTCCGAATGATCCAAGGCTGATCTTATTTGGTTCCAACAGGGGGAAAAATTGGTCCGATAACTCCAAGGCCCTATTTGAGTACATTAGGAACGAATCTGGAGTACTGAAGCCAGTATGGATTAGTTTGAGCAGAACAACTATCGCTGAAATTAGTAAAGATGGTCGGGGAAGTGCGGTTTACGCCTTTTCTCCAAAAGGAGTGCTAACTTACTTGAGAGCATCACAGATATTTGTTTCTCATTCTTTCATGGATATGTGTTACTTTCCCCCTGTAGGGGGAAAGAAGGTGAACTATTTGTGGCATGGCATTCCAATGAGGAAGATCGGCCTCTCATCCCCAGATACAAGGAGTAAAAAATTTTGGAGAAGGTGGAATTCCGTGGTCGATAGGCTCTTTTTATCATCAAAGTATGAAGGAAAAATTCTGTATGATGCATTTGGGAAAGAAGGCGTGGAAATTATTGAAAGTGGGAATCCCAGAAATGATTGGTTATTTGGGCGTGAGCACAAAATTGAGGATGTAGATGCCTCAAAAAATACGGTTAAGACTATTCTTTACGCGCCCACTTGGAGAGTAACAGGGGATGGTATTGCAGATGATCAGGTCCCACTATTGCATCCAGAGTTTGACGCTTCCAGAATTGAGGATTTTCTGAAAACGATAGACGCAAAGCTGGTAATAAGGCCACATGCAGCTCTAAACTCACAGAATATTGACTCAGAAAGGATACAGTATGTCCCAACTGAGAAGGTTGCCGACATATCACAACTGTTTGCATTTGCTGATGTTTTTGTTACAGACTACTCATCGGCATATTTTGATTGGTTAATTACTGGAAAGCCTGTAATTTTCTCCGCATATGACTTGGAAGAATACCGGAGAATATACGGGTTTAATTACAAATATGAAGAGATTGTTGCCGGCCCCATTGCCACCAACCCTGAAGAGATTGAAGATGCCATCAAGCGAGCTTTGGTGAGTCCGGACGAATTTAGGGAAAATAGAGGAGATATTGCTTCTATGGTTTTCGGCAAAAATAGAGGTGGGGCTTGTGAAAAAATTTTGCGGATTATTGAGTTAGAATCCGGATTAGAGAATCTCTGATAGGATGTTTTTATTGATTTGAATGAAGATCTCCAGATTGTAGAGCATCCAGATAATCATTGCTTCTTGGTGGTTTTTGGCGTCCAGAGAAAACAGCTCCTCTACCCCTTCCTTGAGAATAATTCCCGAACCTATCATTTCCCCTGATAAGATTCTCTCTCGGGCCATGTCGGAAAACTCTTTTTCAGACCAATCTGCTAGGGGGACCGGGAATCCAACTTTCTTTCTATCTATAATTGAGTTTGGAAGAAGTTCACTTGCCACCTTCTTTAGGACCCATTTTGGGGTATCGTGATTTTCGCTAGAGTCCAAGCCAATCAAATCAACTGGGCCATCATTCCACTTAATCTTCAATTCTTTGTCTATCCTGAATGCAAGTTCTACTAAATTGTGGTCTACGAAAGGTACTCTTGCTTCTACGCTGGCCCCCATTGTTGTGATATCCACCCTTTGCAGGAGACCTGGCAGGTGTAGCATCTCAAACACATACATGTATTGGGTTGCAATATCAAATTCTTCGACATCGGAGAATGTTTCGTGGAATTTCTGAATTGATTCCCCAACATTGAACTTCTCGAGTAAATTGGGTTCAACTAATTTCTCTAGCCAAACTGCAGGTGTGTATCTATACAGGTGAAGGAATCTATCTACCTCGGTTTGAAATGCCCCGCCATATATTTCATTCAATCTTCTGCCAAGTTCTGAATCTGATTCAAAATTGTCTTTCGACCACTTTTCGAAGAATCGGTTGTCCTCTGAAGAACGGAAAATTCTGCCATAACCGCCAAAAATCTCGTCTGCGCCCTCGCCCGAAAGTACCACTGTGATATCGTGCTTCAGTATTTCTGACATCAAGAAAAGGGGGACTTCATTGGGAACGCCCAATGGGGCATCTTTCAATCTAATTAGCGATTCTAGAGTTTCTAGGTAATCATCCATCTCGATCATGATCTCTGTGTGCTTAGTATTGTACTGATCAGAAACTGACCTGGAATATTCGAACTCGTTATATCCCGTGTTGGGGAAACCGATTGTGTATGTTGATATGGGGGAATCTGAGGAATTGGACATTATCGCGGTAATCAAACTGGAGTCAACCCCTCCAGAGAGATATGCACCAACAGGAACATCGGCTACCATCCTAAGTTCTACAGATCTCTTCAGTTGTTCGGAGACAAGAGATATTGCCTCTAGAGGGTCAGAAATTTTTGGCTTGTCGAGGGTTTCTCTTAGGGACCAATACTTTTTGGTTTCTTTAACTCTGAAGCCTTCTAACTTCATCCAATGACCTGGACTTAGCGATTCTACCCCTTCAAAGAAGCTAGATCCCGATACAGGATATCTAAAACAAAGGTAGGAAATAATTGAGTCGTGATTGAGTCTGAATGTGGCCTTTGTGGCCCTGATCAATGATTTTGGTTCTGAGGAAAATGTGAATGAGTTTTCCGTACTTATATAATATAGCGGTTTTATTCCTAATCTATCTCTTGCAATGAAGGTTTCTTTTGTTTCGTTATCAAAGATTGCGAAGGCGAACATTCCATTGAAAGTATCAAGACAATTTTCCCCCCACTCAATATATGATTTCAGTATTACTTCAGCATCTCCATCAGTTCTGAATGTGTGTCCATTTTCTACCAGCTGATTCCTGATTTCAATAAAATTATACAGTTCCCCATTGAAAATAATGCTGAACCTTCCGCCCATACAGTGCATTGGCTGGTTCGACTTTTCACTGATATCAATTATACTCAATCGATGGAATCCGAGGCTGAATGGTGGGGAATAGTGTGTCTCGAATGAGTCTGGTCCTCTGTGGCTAATTAATTCCAAAGCGTCCTCGAAGTCTTCGTTTTCGATATTACCTATGTGCCCGAGAATGCCACACAAATTATCACCGTTCATTTCTAATTTTCAGTAGTGTTTCATTAATCAGGCTTGAAGATGTTCCTTTGGTGTATGGGAAATATGTAATTTCGACTCCAACGCGAGAAAATTGCTTCTCGAATTCGGACCACTTTGGATGCCCTTTCCAATCATCCCCCACAAACATTACATCGAATTTTAGGCGCTCCCATGCCTCAAACTTGTTCATATCAGACTGTGGCACAACTTGATCGACATACCTGATCGCTTCTACGATTTTCATTCTTTCTTCGAAGGTAATTACTGCTTTCTTGTGCTTGTATGAAACTAATTCGTCGGTTGTTACGCCAACGATTAGATAATCGCATTTTTCCCTCGCTTTTCTTAGGAGATTTAGGTGACCTATGTGGAATAGATCAAAAACCCCAGTCGTGTATCCAATTTTCTCACTCATCTTGTTTCCTCAGTTAGTTCCACTTATTTGCAAAAAGGCATTATTGACATTGCATTCGCTCCTATAGTGCCAGTTTGAAGCACCGGAGTCGTATACAATCGATGAATTCGAAAAGTCTGATGCGTCAAAGAAATACTCGCGCTTCTCCCACACTTCCCCGCTGATAAATTCCCTAAAAGAAAAGCGTGAGTCAACCAGGTTTGTTCCTGAGACAAACACAAATTGAGAGTCCTCTATGCTTTGACGACTATTGAGTAGCAGTCTCCCATTGTACTTCGCTAGCATCACTGATCGGAAGTAATCCGAAGAGATGCATGGTTTTGTCGATTCATCTGGATTTACTACATTTGCAGACCATGAAGCGCCGGACAGTTCCGAGTCTGAATAGACATACCAATCAAGATCCTTATCGAAGGCCATCTTATGTTGTTCGTCGGAAAATTGGTATGCGAAACCCGAACTAAATATTAGAAAAAGAGACAGAATAAAAGGGGTCGCAAATGAAAAATAATCGGAGTAATTTGTTATACCTTGGGATTTGCCAATTCTCGAAGCAAGTTGGTCTATCGCAATTATGGAAAATGGGGCTAGGAACATGATGAACCAATGGAAGAGACGCCCGAACTCCAGCCTAATAGCTAATGCTGGAACGATGAAGAAGGGGATCAATATAATCCATGATGCTATCGCCATTGAGAAAAGGTTCCTATGATTTCTAGGCACGGAATCTCGTTCTCTGAAAAGGTATATTCCATAAATTGAGGATAGGGTTATCACGATGTAAAGAATTTTTGTTACTTCGTGTAGAGGTTCAAGTGTTACAACTACAGTTTGGGTTGCTTGGGTTGAGAAAATTGCACCGAATAATCCGAGTTCGCTGAATTTCTCAATTATTCCTGATGTGAAACCAAGTATGGTTACGATAACAACGCCTCCGCCTGCAATAGTGTGCCAAGTTAGCAAAATTATTGTCGCCAATGAAAGTTGGTTAAAGTTAAGGACGGGGTTTCTGATATTCACCCTCCTCTGCAACTCCTCCATCGTCAATATTCCTTCTTCGTCGAGAAGAACGTTGTCCGTAAATTGCATTATTCCATCGGAGTCTTCTTCGGATTCTTGTCTGAACATTTCCAGAATCTCATCGTCGGACTCAATTGTCCAGAATACGCCAGAAAATAGGTTTGCAATATAAGTGGCCCATAGCAAAGGAAGTAATACGTAACCTATTGAATAGTGACTCAAAACCATTCCAGCCAAGAGAGGTACTGTGAAAACTCTTAGTCTGTACATCCTAAGTGATTCTGAAGAGGAAATCAGGACAAATGCAGAAAGGAGGAAGACCTCGGAAATCCCCTGTCTCACCAGATCGGCCATTATTGTGTAATACTGCCACGAGAAAACGGAAATCAGAGACGCATAGAACGACACCCTCCTCTCAAAAACTTGATTGTAGGAGTAATTTAGCAATATTGGAACGAAGGAATATATCATCGGATAAATTATCCTTAGGGTCGAAGTCAGAGAAAGGCCGGTCCAAAGGCTCAGGATGGGGATTATTGCCTTTGTTCCGAGTGCGGCTGAATATCTGTTATAACTCAGAATCTCAAAGTCTTGAGAAGAAAGAACTTCATTTGAAAAGAAGAACTCGACCTGGATATCGGCACCATTCAAATTATCGGTTGATAGGGTATGAATCAGCATTAGTGAAAGTGCACAAGAATACAGTGCTAAATTGTCTCCGAAGACACTTCCACGATTGATGAAAGGAATGGTGATGGAAATGATCAATATAGCCAGCAAGGACAAAGTGTTACTCTCAGAGTCTCTGAATAACAATGGGCCGGCGATTCCTAGAAAAATCACCAAAATACAGAAAATTGGGACTAAAGTTGGAGTTTTAATGAACACGATCTCAAAACTTGGCCCTCGAAGATTTCGTACTCGATATATCTCAAACATTAATGCTGTTGCTGCTAGGCTAAGATAACCTGTTGTCCACCACTGTAGCGGATCAGTAACTTCCAGTAGAGTTCCGATTCCGTTAACGATTAATCCAATGATTAGAATCCAGAGTAATGAAAGTGAGGGGATGAAGATAAAATCGGAATTTTCTAACGCCCCCCTTCTATGGTACAATAATATCACAAAACCGGGGACTATGAGTGAATATATCGTCCATGAAATAGTTGAAACTGAGGATATAACTTCTGAATTGTAATTTATTTCGGCGGGACGACTGAGTAGGCAGGCCAGATGTAATGAGTAAACTAGTATCGCGCAAGTACTCTTTGTAATTGGGATTCTTGTTTCTTCCTCGACAAACTGAGTGGCCTGATCTCTCTCAAATACAATCGGGAATAGTTTGGGCTTTAGCCTCTCTTCCAGTGATTCCAAATCATCAACTGGGGCAGAAGTTGCTTCCTCTGTCTCAGTCACATTTTAGTTCCAAATAAGGGGCGGTGTTAAATTGAACCGTCACTGCCTCTGCTCCAGAGTTAGTTTCCAATAAAACTGATTTTCTGAATACTGGGTGAGTTGAAGTGTCGAAGGGCAATATTCGCAATGTTGACTTCTTGATCATAGGAGGTGGGATAGTGGGGCTAACCATCGCCCGAGAGTTAAACGGTAGGCATCCGGGGAAATCCATATTGATTATTGAAAAGGAGAAAAATGTAGCTGCCCATTCTAGTGGAAGAAATAGTGGGGTTCTACATGCTGGTTTTTACTACACCGCTGATAGCCTAAAGGCTCGTTTTACCAGGGATGGAAATGCCTTGATGAGATCATATATCAAAGAAAATGGGTTGAAAATAAACGAATGTGGGAAATTAATTATTGCACAGACTGAAGAAGAAATATCTGGATTGGAGGAGTTGAAAAGGAGAGGAGATGTGAATGGGGTGGAATTGCGGTGGGTTTCTCTGGAAGAGGCGCAAGAAATTGATCCAAATGTCAAGACTGTGAAAAGGGCATTATTTTCGCCCACTACTGCAACTGTGGATCCGATAGAGGTTTGTGAAAAACTGAAGGAAGATTTGATTGAAAATGATGTAATGGTTGAGTTTGAAACTGCATACCTTTCCAAAGGCAAGAACAATGTCATTAGGACTAGCCGGGAGCCTATAGAAGCCAAATTCCTAATTAACTGCGCGGGCTTGTATGCAGATAAAATTGCCAGAGATTATGGATTCTCAAAGAACATGGTAATCATGCCTTTCAAAGGGGTTTATCTCAAATTCATGGGCGAAGAAAAACCAGTCTCAACAAACGTTTATCCAGTTCCAAATCTTCTGAATCCATTCCTTGGAGTCCACTATACCGTCACAGTAGACGGGAGCAATAAGATTGGCCCGACATCGATGCCTTGTTTCTGGAGAGAAAATTATAGTGGTTTTTCGAGATTTAAAATTGGCGAATTTTTCCAAATTGGATACCATATGGCTAGGCTGTTCTTCTGGAATTCATTTGGATTTAGGAAATTAGCCTTCCATGAAATGAGAAAATACCAAAGATCCCATTTCAGCAAAACTGCAAAAAATATGGTTCATGAAGTTGACCCTAGAGGATTCAACAAGTGGACACGCCCCGGAATCAGAGCTCAACTATTGAACACCAGAACTCTTGAACTAGTAATGGACTTTGTAATCGAGGGAGATGAGGGGTCATTACATATTTTAAATGCGGTCTCGCCGGCCTTTACTTGTTCATTCTCATTCTCAAGATATGTTGTTGATGAGATTGAAAATAAATTTTTGAAAAAACCTGGTGATTGAATGGAAATAAAAAAAACAGACTTAGACGGAGTTTTTCTATTGAAGCCGACAGTATTTGGCGATCATAGAGGATTCTTCATGGAAAGTTACACGAAAAGGAAGTTCGAGGAAATAGGCATTGATTATGATTTGATTCAGGACAATCACTCCCTATCTACCGAATCTGGGACCCTCAGGGGATTGCATTACCAAACAAACCCTATGGCACTAACGAAAATAGTACGATGCATTAGGGGTGAAATACTCGATGTCGTGGTAGACATCAGAAAGGGATCTCCGACCTTTGGAAAATGGATTTCGGCAAAACTTTCTGCGGAGAATAAGATGCAAATTGTAGTGCCCAAGGGCTTTGCTCACGGAATCTGTACATTGGAAGATAATACAGAGATAATGTACAAAGTCGACCAGTATTACTCTCCTGAACACGATAAGGGAGTACTCTGGAGTGACCCGGAGTTGGGCATCGAATGGCTCGTAGAAAATCCAATACTCTCGGAAAAGGACAAGGAACAGCCACTATTGAAGGATGCAGAGAATAACTTCGAATATGGGGTGAACTGTTGAGTCGGGTGTTAGTCACTGGTGCCGGGGGCTATATTGGAAATATCCTGACTAGATTGCTATTGGAAGATGGGTATCAAGTCAGGGCATTGGACACGTTCTGGTTTGGATCAGAAAGACTACCTCTGGAAGATCCAAAACTTGAGATTGTAGAGGGAGATATTCGTTCAATTTCTTCGGAGATTATGGAGGGAGTTGAGGCCATAATTGACCTAGCGGCCATTTCAAATGACCCTGCGGGCGAGTTGGATCCAGTAGTAACTTGGTCAATTAATCACCTAGGCAGATTCAGAATAGCATCCTTGGGGAAGGCAGCAGGAGTATCCAGGTATATTCTCCCTTCATCTTGCAGCATCTACGGTTTTCAGGATGACAAAGTGGATGAAGAATCCGAAGTCAACCCACTAACAACATATGCAAAGGCAAACTTAGCAGCAGAGAATGACGTATTGAGCCTTTCTTCGGATGATTTTTGTGTTACGGTGATTCGTCAATCTACGGTATATGGATTATCGGAAAGAATGAGGTTTGACTTAGCCGTAAACGGAATGACAAAGGGTTTCTTTGAGAATGGTAAAATCCCCTTGATGAAAGATGGTACTCAATGGAGGCCATTCGTACACGTCAAAGACACTTCAAAGGCGATGTTGATGCTGCTTAGTGCCAATAAAGAAGATGTTAACGGTGAAATATTCAATGTTGGGAGCGATGAGCAGAACTATCAAATTTTCAACTTGGCCGAGAGAGTTGCTGCCGGGCAGGGAATTCCATTCGAATACGAATGGTATGGAGACCCCGATCATCGCTCCTACAGGGTTAGTTTTGATAAAATTGTTCAAAGGATTGGCTTCTCCCCGGATTTCAAGGCAGAGGATGGTGCACTAGAAGTCAGAAGAGCTCTTGATAGTGGCGCAGTACTACCTGACGACCCTAGTACCATTACGCTTGGATGGTACAAGTCCCTGATTGAAAAAGGACTGATGGAATGAGTCGTGCCGTAGTTCTGGGCGGAAATGGACAGTTGGGTTCAGATTTGATTCTACACTCACCAAAAACATGGGAAGTTGTCTCGCATTTTCGTTCAGAATGGGATGTTACACATGAGGGGGGTTTCGAGTACCTAAGTGGGATCAAACCAGATGTAATTATCAATACCACTGCATTCCATAATGTCGACGAGTGTGAAAAAAATCCTGCTCTTGCATATTCTGTAAATAGGGATGCAGTCGATAGCTTGTCAAAAATCGCAGAAAAAATAGGGGCTATTTTGGTCCATATTAGCACGGACTATGTGTTTGGAGACGGTGAAAATGAAAAAAAACAGCCATTTACCGAGAGTTCAGAACCATCTCCCATGAACATTTATGGGAAATCAAAACTCGAAGGAGAGGAGAGGATCAGAGAAAATTTGGAAAGGCACTATATCATGAGAATTTCCAGCGTTTTTGGTAAGGCTGGGGCTAGTGGTAAGGGAGGCAACTTTGTCTACACCATGTTGAATCTTGGAAGAACAAAAGATGAGTTGGGAGTAATTGATGATATAATTATGAGTCCGACGTACACTGTCGATGCGGCAAAATCAATATGGAGGATAATTGTTGAGAATCGAGATTTTGGGACATATCACTGCAACAATAGTGGCCAATGTTCTTGGTACGAATTTACAAAAGAGATTATGAAAATTGCGGAAATTAACACACCAGTAAATCCCGTAAGACACACGGAATACCCATCTTTGGCGGAGAAGCCGCTATTTTCAGCCATGGCTAGTGAGAGGGGGGCGAATGGGAGAGAATGGCGGGATGCGCTATCGGATTTCATTCATTCATTGTGAGGGTGGGCTCTAGGCAGAAAGTACGCTTAAAGCCTGATGGTTTGTAAATGAAGTCGCAGTGGGATTTACTATAAACCAAATTTGTCCCACTGGAAATATGAGAATTTCTCTCGTCGGTACCAGAGGACTGCCACCCAATTATGGGGGTTACGAGACCTTTGCAGATCACTTCGTGAAGAATATGGTCCCACTTGGTCACGAAGTAATTGTAGCCTGTGAACGGCCAATGGACAGGGAGTCTATGGTAGAAGAATATCATGGGGCCAAACTTGTATACTTTCCGACAAAGCCGCCGAAATCATATGGACTAAGGAAGATTTACGAGGGGATAAATGATCTATATTTTTATTTCCGCCTAGCTTGGTCATGTGACGTAATGTACATTCTAGCCGGGCTAGGAACTCAGACCCTGTTGCTTCTAAGATTAATTAGGCCTGGATTGAAGATTGTAACGAATAATGACGGTTTAGAATGGAAACGTAGCAAGTACTCTTGGCTAGAGAGGGTGCTTTGGAAATCTTTCATTAGGAACTCACTAAGATACTCTCATTTGGTTGTTCATGACAACCCGAAGTTGGTAGAGTATTTTCCCAAACACAGGAAAAGCAAATCTATTTCCATAGACTACGGTGTTGAAGTTCCCCCTGAGTATGAGTGGTCTGCAAAGTCTATCGCGGACGAATTCCCAGAAAATGAACAGATGAAATCCCTAGAACCCGGAAATTACCATATCGTCGTTGCACGCCTCCAGCATGACAACAATACTCATGTCATCCTAGATGGGTTCTTAGAATCCGATTCGGATAGGTTTCTGCTAGTTATTGGAGGTGTCTGGGACTCGGGGTATGAGAGTCGTTTGGAGGAAATTAGATCAAAACCGGGAGGTGAACGGATAATTATGCCTGGTGGGATTTACGACTTAGATTTGCTGAATATGCTCAGGCGGCATGCGTATTCGTACATCCATGGTCACTCAGCTGGAGGGACCAATCCCACGCTACTAGAAGCAATGGCCATGAAGAGAGGAGTCATTGCCCATGACAATCCGTTTAATCGGCACGTACTGGATGGGAAGGGGCTATTTTTCAATTCGGAGAAGGAATTGGGAATTAGAATAAATTCCTTTGAGTCTAATCCAGATTTGGTTGAAGATTTTGGCGATATGGGTTTGACTCGGGTGATGGAAAAGTACGTTTGGGGCGACAGTATTGCTAAGCATGAAAAAGTTTTTTTGAAACTCTTGGAAAAATAATTAGCAATGGTCTCCGAATTTTACCTGCCTAGTGCAGAATCAAAATTTACCGGCCGAGTAGTTTTTTCTTTCGTTAGATCTTGGAATTAATTGTTTCAGCATACATACTGGAAAGTTTTTTGCCCATCTCGCCCCAAGTAACAATATTTGTGTCAGAAGTGGTTTCTACCCTCGTCTCTTTTGCTCGAAATGAAAAAATTTTTCGTGCAATTGATTCCGTATCGTCAGGTTTGTCGATCAGAATAACTCCACGATTTGAAGAGAACTCAGTTAATGCGGTGTTATTGGAAATTATTACTGGGGTGCCTAAAGAAATCGCCTCTGCTACTGAGATTCCATATGCCTCAGAATCCGATAAAAGGACGAAGTAGTCCGCGGATGTAATTTCTTCCACCATAACTTCCCGGGGGAGAAATGGGAGCCAGTCAATATTTTCTGAAATTCCTAGTTCCTCTGCCCTTTTCATACAGAAAATCTTCTCTGGCCCCTCAGAAGCGAATTTGCCTCTAACCTTGATTCCAGATTTCTGACCCAACTTGGAAAGTTCCGAAAGTAGTTCAACATACCTATCAGGGCGTTTTCTCTTTATTGCATGACCGCAAAATATCAGCAATACCTCATCTTCCCATTTTCTATCCCTAACAATGGGTTCCCAATCAATTCCTGGTGCTATAATTGAAGAGTTTGCCGAATTGCCTACATATTTTTCATAGGCGTGTTTCTCGAATTCTGAATTAAAAACTACATGATCGGCTTGAAGAAGACTCCTCTTCCCCATAGTGAGATTGAATATTGGGAAAAATGATCTTATCCATTTTGTGCTAAGAGAAATATCGAAGTGAGGGGAGAAAACGATGGGAATTTCCTTAAATCTACGTTTAGTAATATTTATCGCGCTGTGGGAAAGTAGATTCATATGGCTATGGAAGTGAATAATTTGTGGTTCTGAGTTCGCAATCTCTGATAATAATCGGCGAAGGAATCGTCGACTAGTGTTCAAGGGCGGCGGGAATAAGGTCTTGGGGAGTTGTTTAACTTTGACGGAATTGGAAATATGACTATCTTCAACTGCTGAAACTCTTGGATGGTAAATCGTTACTTCATTTCCTAGATCGCCTAGAGTCCTACTTGATTCTAGGATATTTCGATTAATTCCCCCCGGCTCAAAGATATCCCAATAATGGACGATTGCAATTCTCATTAAATCGCCTAGAATTAGATATTTTCTTCGATGTATTCACATAGGACGTGCCCAACTATCATGTGAGCCTGCTGGATGAATGGCGTAGATTCGGATGGAATTGAAATTAACAAATCGGATTGGGCGGAAAGTGTATCTTTTCTGGAGCCCACGAATGAGACGCATAGAGCTCCTTTCTTTTTCGCCGTCTCTATCCCAAATATCACGTTCTTTGATGACCCAGATGTTGAAATTCCAATTACTACATCTTTTTCGGAAACTAGAGCTTCAATTTGGCGAGAGAATACGGATTCATAGTCAAAATCATTTGCTATTGCAGTCAGGGCCGAAGTATCCGTAGTGAGAGCAATAGCGGGAAGTGGTGCCCTATCTTTCTGATATCGGCCGACCAATTCTGCCGAAATGTGCTGCGCATCTGCGGCACTGCCACCATTACCGAAAAGTACGATCTTGCCACCGGACCTCAGGGCATCGATGCATTTGTCACCTAGTTTGGAAATTTGGGACAATAATTCCAAATCCCCTTTCATCACTTCTAGTACGGCAATGAATTCGTCGATTCTCTTTATTGTCAAATCAGATGCTTTCACGAGGACCATGATTTCGACCCCTCGTCGCAAAATGTACATGTCATTACTATCCCTCGCATATCCCTAAGCCAATTAATTAATCTGTTTCTTTTTTCAAAGGGGACAAAAAATAGTACAAAACCGCCTCCTCCAGCACCACTGACCTTTGCTGAAGCAGCCCCATTTGATCTTGCTTCTTGGATCAATGAATCGATGTTGTGGTTTGAAACAGCGTCGGAAGTGAGTTTCTTTGCTTCCCAACATGTGTCCATAATCTCAGACATGGCAGTAATGTCCCCCTTCAACAATGAGTCACAGAAATCGGGGACAAGAGATTTCATTTTCGATAAAGCGGTTCTGGCCTTATCTTCAGATGATTTTAGGCTTGAAGATTGTTGGTCAATGATCAGCGACGAATCTCTAGAAGTGCCTGTAAAAAACAATACAATAGAAGCCTGAATCTGGGTTTTAATGTTCTCATCGACATCCAATTTCTTTACATCTACGGTTCCATCTTCATTGAATGTCATCAAATTTATCCCTCCGAAAGAAGCGGCATATTGATCCTGCATTCCCCCTGAAAAACCACAATCCCCCCTCTCTACCTTGTATGCCAATTCGGCTGTTTCATATGAGTCCATATTAATTTGGAACCATTCGGATAAAGCGGTAATTAGCCCTACGCATAAGGAAGAAGAAGTTCCCAGTCCAGAGCCGACGGGCGAATCGGAAAAGCTCTCAATCTTCATAGGCGGGATTTTCACATTGCCACTAATCTCCATTATTCGTAGCAATGATGACCTGAAAAGGGGCATGTTTCCGGAGTTTTCGGTATCGGAGAAAAGTGATTTTTCTCCAGTGTCATAAGAGTGAAATTCAATTTCGCCGGAAGAATCTTCAGTAATTCTGACATAAACAAAACGGTCTATGGTGGCATTTACCACCAAACCGCCTTGGCGAGATGCGAATTCGCGGAGATCTGTCCCCCCTCCGATAAGGCCCAGTCGAAGTGGGGTTCTGCTCCAAACTTCTCTACCACTCATAAAATCCGCAGTGGCCAAGAGTTTTCAATTTAGATGGTGATGAATCCAACCCAGTCATCACTCTTGCTAAATTCTCATATCCGATGGGATCACAGATTACATGGTGGACGCTGGGGGATTTGAACCCCCGGCCTTCTGGTTGCAAACCAGACGATCTTCCAGGCTGATCTAAGCGCCCCTTACCAGTCGGAGAGGCAACTCATTATTGAGTCAAACCGTAGCGACGAAGTCTAATCACGAGTAATCAGGCTAGGAGAGATTGCCAGGATTCCCATCAGAGAAGTGAATAGAATTACCACTAGAAGGTCCCTGCTCCCATCTTCCGAGTTTTCTTGGGATATTTGGGCCGGTCCTACTTCTGGGCTAGGCTCTTTGTGCACGTCTTCCATGAAAGTTACAGAGAAGTTCTCCTCTAAGAGGAGCGAGTCGTTCATTGTTTGATGCAGGAGTTGGATAGTTCCCGGTAGGAGACCGTTCTCCGGTCCCAGCAATATTGCCTCTGTTACCATACATGACTCGTCCACCT
>MDSW01042250.1_pt1 | contig 24446 bp, 21 predicted proteins | sample 811171 | NCBI WGS metagenome assembly MDSW01 (sample SAMN05326641, study PRJNA326480) | marine metagenome | isolation source: seawater | place: Atlantic Ocean: North West | collected 2012 | reverse complement strand
GGTAAATATTTTTTTGATGGAAAATTAGTTCCAAACATAATGTCACCAACTGCAGTAATAGTAATATTATTATTTATTGAATCTGATTTTAAATTGAAGTTTAATGAGTCTTTTTTAGATTGTGAGTTCGTGTAGTTTGTTGCAAAAAATAGAAAGAATAATAAAACACCTTGTGTTAAAAAGTTTTTTAAATTAATCAAGCGATTTGTTTTCTTGTGAGCATATTTTTCGCATTTCTTCATATTCTTCGATTGTTAAATCACTATAAAAGTAATCAATAGGATTGACTTTTTTATCATTTACACGAACTTCATAATGTAAATGAGGGCTTGTAGATTTTCCTGTGCTACCAACATAACCGATTAATTGTCCTCTTTTAACTGTTTGGTCTAGGTTTACTGCTAATCCACTTAAATGAGCATATTGAGTTTTATACCCATATCCATGATCAATAATAATATTTTTCCCATACCCCCCCCTAGATCTTTTTTCAGCTTTTATAATCTTTCCGTTTCCAGTTGCATAAACTGGAGTTCCTCTTGGTGCTGCAAAGTCTGTTCCTGTGTGCATTTTTCTAATTCCATAATGAGGGTCTATTCTGGGCCCAAAACCAGATGATATTCGTAACAAATCTTTATTTGAAACAGGTTGGATAGCAGGAATACATTGTATTTTATTATTGTGGTCTTTTGCAAGTTTTAAAATTTCATCAAATGATTCAGCTTGGATTCCTAATTTTTTTATTATTTGATCAGTTTTTTTTGAGATACTTATAATCAGATCTGTTGAGTTAAATTTGTCAAATTTTTTATACTTGTCTACACCTCCAAAGCCAGCTTTTCTTATATCTTCATTAATTGGTTTGGATTCTAATATTATTCTGTAAATATCTTCATCTTTTTTAGATAGGTTTTTTAATATTTCTTCAGCGGAAATAATTTTTTGTTCAATATTTTTATATTCTGAGTTTAGTTGGGTGATTTCTTGTTTTAGTAATATTTCTTTTGGTGTTGGGAAGAAAGAAAAAATAAGCACACAGATTAATAAGTTCAAAACAAGAATAGGAATTAAATAAAGACCAATGCTTTTTAAAATTCCTAGTTTGTTTTTTTTTATTTTTTTATAACTAAGGGTTTCCTTGTCGTAATAATATTTAGTTTTTATCATTTCTGATAATAATTAATTAAATTTAAAACCTATTAAGATTTTTGTGATTGCAAATGTATATAAATTATTTAATAGATATCGTTTTTACTTTAGTAATTGATTATGAATTCTGAACAAATACGTAAGAGTTTTATTTCCTTTTTTAGGGGCAAAGGTCACTCTAATGTAAAATCTTGTCCATTAGTTCTAAAAAATGACCCTTCATTAATGTTTGTTAATGCAGGAATGAATCAGTTTAAAGATATATTCCTAGATAACTCTAAAGCTAAATTCCCCAGGGTTGTTAATTCTCAAAGATGCCTCAGGGTTTCAGGTAAGCATAATGATTTAGAAGAAGTAGGACATGATACATATCATCATACTATGTTTGAAATGCTTGGTAACTGGTCCTTTGGAGATTATTTTAAGGAAGATGCAATTTTATGGTCTTGGGAATTTTTGACAGATGTTTTAAAAATTGACAAAGACAGGTTATATGTCACAATTTTTTCAGGTGACAAGAAAGATAACTTAAGTGAAGATAAAGAGTCAAAAGAAATATGGGCATCTATTATATCAGAGGATCGAATTATCTCTTGTTCAAAAGAGTTTAATTTTTGGGAAATGGGAAGTATTGGTCCTTGTGGCCCTTGCTCAGAAATTCATATTGATTTAAGAAATTCTGACGAAAGAAAACTTATGGAAGGGAAAAATTTAATAAATAAAGATAATCCAGAAGTTGTTGAGCTTTGGAATTTAGTTTTTATGGAATTTAATAGAAAAGAAAGTGGAATATTAGAAAAATTAGCTAAAAAACATGTAGATACTGGAATGGGATTTGAAAGATTGAGCATGGTTTTGCAAAATAAGAAATCAACTTATGATACAGATATATTTTCTGACCTTATTTTAGCAGTTTGTAAGAAATCAGGAATTGAATATGGATTTGAAAAAGAAAAAGATATTGCAATAAGAGTGATAGTTGATCATGTTAGAGCTGTTTCCTTAGCTATTGCAGATGGTCAAATGCCTAGTAATGTTGGAGCTGGATATGTTATTAGAAGAATTCTTCGAAGGGCGGTTAGGTATGGTTTTTCTTTTTTGAATTTTAAGACTCCATTTTTACATGAATTAGTTGATGTGGTGTTTAATCAATTTAAGGATGTTTTTTCTGATATTTTTAATCAAAAAACATATGTTTTAAAAATTGTTTTAGAAGAAGAAAAAGCATTTTTAAAAACTTTAGAAAAAGGAACCGTTTTAATTCAAGAGATTATTAAAACAACAAAATCAAAGTTGGTTGATTCAAAAAAAGTATTTGAGTTATATGACACATATGGTTTTCCAAAGGACTTAACTTCTTTAATTTTAAGAGAAAATCAAATGTCATTTTCTGAAAAAGACTTTAATGTTTATTTAAATGAACAAAAAGAAAGATCAAAATCAGCATCTAATATGTTACAAAAAGAATGGATTTTCTTGTCAAAAGAAGATAGAAAGGGGTTTTTAGGTTATGAGAATCCATTTTTACTTGAATGCTCTGTTAAGATTTTGATGTATAGAGAGTTAAGTATTAAAAGTAAAAAATATTTCCAACTTGTTTTTAATCAGACTCCTTTTTATCCAGAGGGAGGTGGCCAAGTGGGAGATCAAGGGATTTTAATTAATGACGGTGAAAAAACCATAATACTTGACACAAAAAAAGAAAATAATTTAATCCTTCATTTAGTTGAAAAATTACCTCAAAAATTAGATGTTAATTTTGTGGCAAGAGTTAATAAAGAGCAACGAAAACTTTCATCTAGAAATCATACGGCTACTCATTTACTTCATTATGAGTTAACGAATATTTTAGGTGGTCATGTAGAACAAAAAGGTTCTTTAGTAAATTCAAATTATTTAAGATTTGATTTTTCGCATTTTGAAAAAATTAATCAAGAAAAATTAGAATTGTTAGAAAACAATGTGAATCAAAAAATACTTTCATCTATTAAGTTGGATGAAAGACTTAATGTTCCTTTTAAAGAAGCTAAACAAGATGGTGCTCTTGCATTATTTGGAGAAAAATATGAAGATTTAGTTCGTGTTATTAAGTTTGGTCAGTCTATAGAATTATGTGGAGGTACCCATGTTCAAAACACCTCTGAAATAGGGTTTTTTAAAATTTTATCTGAGGGTTCTGTTGCTTCTGGTGTTAGGCGTATAGAAGCAGTGACAAGTTTTGGTGCTTTGTCGCATTTTGAATCTATTTCTTCGGATTTTGAAAAAGTTAAACAAGTTTTAAAGCAAACACAAAATCCTATCAAAGCAATAGAAAATTTAATTTTGGAAAATAAAAATTTAAGAAATATGTTAACTTCTTTTGAAGTTAAAGAATATGATGAAATCAAGAAAAGCCTTTTGAAATCTATTAAAAAAATTAATGGTATAAATACTTTAGTTTTTTCTGTAAATATTTCAGTAAAATTATTAAAGAATATTTCTTTTGATTTGCTTAAGAACTCTGAGAACTTTTTTTTAGCACTTTTTTCTGTTCAAGATGAAAAAGTAATTTTTAACATAGGGATATCAAAAGATTTAATAAAAAATAAAGAATGGCAAGCTTCTGAGTTAATTAAAGAATTTTCAAAAGATATTGATGGTACTGGTGGAGGTCAAGATTTTTTTGCTTCAGCTTCTGGGAAGAATAAGGAAAATATAAAATTAGTAATGAGTAAAATTAATTCTTTTCTTGAAGCGAATTAATTAAATCTTCATCAACTATTTGAGGTAAAGTCACTTCTAATAGAGAATTCTCTTTCATTGCCTTTTTTATGGTGTTTATAGCCCCATGATTTCTTGCCCAGGATCTTCTTGCAATTCCATTATTTACATCCCAATAAAGCATGTTTTTTAGGTTTTCTTCGGCTTGCTTGCTCCCATCTAAAAATAATCCAAATCCTCCATTTATAACTTCACCCCAACCAACACCACCTCCATTATGAACAGAAACCCAAGTGGCACCTCTAAAACTATCACCAATTACATTATGAATAGCCATGTCAGATGTAAATTGAGAACCATCATAAATATTTGAAGTTTCTCTAAATGGAGAATCAGTACCAGCTACATCATGATGGTCTCTACCTAAAATAACAGGTTCGATAATTCCTTTTTTGATAGCGTTATTAAATGCTTGTGCAATTTGTATTCTACCTTCACAATTTGCATATAATATTCTAGCTTGAGAGCCAACAACTAAATTGTTTTTTTGAGCTGATTCTATCCAATTTATATTGTCTTCCATTTGTTCTTGTATTTCTTTTGGTGATTTTTTTTGTAGTTTTCTTAAGATTTTTATTGCAATTCCATCAGTTATTTTTAGATCTTTCTTTTTATTTGATGCGCACACCCATCTAAATGGCCCAAATCCATAGTCAAAACAAATAGGTCCCATAATATCTTGTACATAAGAAGGATATTTATATAATCCATCTTCCCGAAAAATTTTTGCTTTTGCTCTACCTGCTTCTAAAAGAAAAGCATTTCCATAATCAAAAAAATATGTTCCTTTTTTTGCATGAATATTGATTGCGTTCACTTGTCTTAGTAGAGATTTTTTTACATGTTTTTTAAAAGATTCAGGAGAATTTTTTATCATTTTATTTGCTTTTTGAAAAGAAATTGAGACTGGGTAATAACCTCCTGACCAAGGGTTGTGTAATGAGGTTTGGTCTGATGCGATGTCAATAAAAATATTTCTTTTTTCAAACTCTTCCCATATTTCCACAACATTCCCGTGGTAACCAATAGATGATACTTTATTTTTTGTTTTTAGGTCTTTAATACGTTTAACTAGCGTATTAATATCATTTATTATTTCATCAATCCATCCTTGTTGAAATCGTTTTTGAATAGCATTTTTATTTACTTCAGCTGTAATACTAGTTATTCCAGCTATTTTTGCTGCTTTGGGCTGAGCTCCACTCATACCACCTAAACCTGATGTTAAAAATAGTTTCCAAGTATTGTTATTATTTTTTTCTATTTTTCTTAAGGCATTTAGAATTGTTATAGTTGTTCCATGTACAATTCCTTGTGGACCAATATACATAAATGAACCTGCTGTCATTTGACCAAATTGTGTAACCCCTAAAGCATTAAATTTTTCCCAGTCATCTTGTTTTGAATAATTAGGAATCATCATTCCGTTGGTGACAACCACTCTAGGTGAATCTTTTTTTGATGGAAATAAGCCCATAGGATGACCAGAGTATATTACAAGTGTTTGGTTGTCATTCATTTCAGCTAAATACTTCATGGTTATTTGATATTGTGCCCAATTTTGAAATACAGATCCGTTTCCCCCGTAAGTAATTAATTCAGATGGATGTTGAGCAACCGCTTCGTCAAGATTGTTGCTTAACATCATCATTATTGCAGCAGCTTGCTTACTTTTATGTGGGTAAGAATTTATATTTTTAGCTGTTATTTTATAAGATGGTTTAAATCGATACATATAGATTCGGCCATATTTCTTTAGTTCATTATAAAACTCTTTTATTAAAATCTTATGTTGATTTACAGGAAAATACCTTAAGGCGTTTTTTAATGCTAATTTTTTTTCTTCAAATGTCAGTATATCCTTTCTATTTGGAGCGTGATTTTCTTTTTTATTATAAGTGTATTTTTTTGGTAATTTTTCAGGTATGCCTTCTAAAATTTCTTTAAAAAATTTATTTTTTTTCATTTTTTTTTTTTCGGTATGGGCAGTGTCTACAGCCATTATCACAACAATAGCCACGCTTTAATAAATATTTTTCAGTAAAGATAATATATCCTTCCTTTGAATAATAATATTCATCTGAACATAGTTTTTTTATTTTTGAAAACCTTTTCAAATAAAAAGTATATTGTTAATATTTTTTAAAATTAATAAAACTTAATATGATATTTAAAATACCTTCGCCAATTCAAGAAATAAAATTAAATATTAACAATCCTAATCAAGTAAAATTATATATAAAGAGAGAGGATTTAATACACAATATAGTTTCTGGAAACAAATGGAGAAAGCTGAAATATAATTTTAAGTACATAAAAAAAAATAATATAAAAACTATTTTAAGTTTTGGTGGTGCTTATTCAAATCATTTACATGCATTAAGTTGGTTAGCAAAAAAAAACAAAATCAATTCAATTGGTTTGGTTAGAGGGGAGAAGAAATTTCTAAAAAACCCAACTTTATCATTTTGTCTTAAAAATAATATGAAATTATATTTTTTAGATAGAAAGACCTATAGGGAATCTAAATACAATAATGAAATTATAAATTATTTAAAAGAAAATGAAAAAAATATATATATCATTCCAGAGGGAGGGTTTAATGAATTTGGAATCAAAGGATGTGAGGAAATCATGGATGAAGTAGAAAGCTCTTTTAATATTATTTCTTGTTCTATTGGTTCTGGATGTACTGCAATAGGTTTAATTCGATCTTTACTTCCTAATCAAAAATTTTTAGGATTTTGTTCTTTTAAAAATTATAATTTTGTTAATCAAAATATAGAAAACTATATAAATCTAAAATCAAATTGGAATGTGAACTTTGATTATAATTTTGGTGGATTTGGAAAAGTTAATTTTGAGTTAAAAAATTTCATGAATTATTTCAACCGAACTCACGGCGTGAAACTCGACCCTATATATACTTCTAAATTATTCTTTGGTTTATTAGACATGATTTCTAAAAAGAAATTCCCAAAAGAATCTCGTATATTAGTTTTGCATACGGGGGGACTTCAAGGTCTTCAGGGAATTAAAAATTAATATTATGAAATTTTTATTTTTTATACTTGTTTTTCCTTGTTTTTTATTTTGTCAAACACTTAATAAAGTTGAGTTATATATTGATAAATATAAAGAGTTAGCTATTAATCATATGTTTGAATATGGAATACCAGCAAGTATTACTTTAGCTCAAGGAATATTAGAATCTGGTTCTGGTAAAAGTGATTTGGCTGTCAAGTCAAATAATCACTTTGGAATAAAATGTCATAGTGACTGGACTGGAGCTAGATCTTATTATGATGATGACGAGGAAAATGAATGTTTTAGGAAATACGATTCGGTAGCAGATTCATATTTAGACCATTCTTTATTTTTAAAAAATAAGTCTAGATATAGTAATTTGTTTTCTTTGAAAATAACTGATTATAAAGGTTGGTCAAAAGGTTTAAAAAAGGCAGGGTATGCCACAGACCCAAATTATGCTAATAATTTGATTAGGTTAATAGAAAAGTATTATTTGTATGATTATGATAAAGTAAAAAAACAGAAACCATTGAAAGATAAAAAAACTGATTCTGTAGTCAAATATTTGATTAAAAAATGTAATGATGTTCCATATATTATTTCAAAATCTGGGGACACCTATCAAACTATTGCAGATGATTTTGGTATTTGGCTTTCTGAATTAACAAAATATAATGATGTAATTTTTGGTGAACTTCAAAATTCAAAAAATTCACTTGAATTTAATTTAAAAGAAGGTGAAAGAGTATATATAAAACCAAAAAGAAGAAGTAATAGGAATCCATCTTTTCATGTAGTCTCAAGTGGGCAGACAATGCGTGAAATTTCACAATTATATGCTGTAAAACTATCTATTTTATATAAGAAAAATGAATTATTTTTAGATCGCGATATTAGAGAGGGGGATATTGTTTATTTAAAAAGCAAAAGAAAAAAAAATTAATTTGATTTAAATGTTTTTCTGTGACTTTTAGATAATCCATGATTTTTTATTTTTATTTTATGTTCTTTTGTGGGGTATCCTTTGTTTCTTTCCCAATTAAATAAAGGTTCTTGTTTATTTAATTTTTTCATGTAATTGTCTCGGTGTGTTTTTGCCAAAATAGATGCTGATGCAATAGATGCGTATTGCGAATCTCCTTTTATAACACAAATGTGATTTATATTTTTATACTGTTTAAATTTGTTTCCATCAATTATTAATAAATCTATTTTGTGATTTATTTTTTCAATTGCTTTATGCATAGCTTCTATTGATGCATTTAAAATATTTATTTTATCAATTCTTTTTGCAGAAACTTTTGCAACCGCCCAACAAATAGCATTTTCTTCAATATACTTTTTTAGTAAGTTTCGGTTTTTTTCTTGAATTTTTTTTGAGTCATTCAATAGTGGGTGGTGAAATTTTTTTGGAAGTATTACAGCTCCTGCAAAAACAGGCCCCGCTAAAGCTCCTCTTCCAGCTTCATCACATCCACAAATGGATAAGTTTGGATTATAATGTTTTAATTTCAAGTATTTAAAATGTCTGATAATTTTTTCCCTGCAATTTCCCAATTAAATTTTTTTGATCTTTCTAAACCTAATTTTATTAATTTTTCTCTTACAGTTTTGTTGTTTTCTATTTTCTTAATTGCATTTGCAATTTCATTAACATTATTAGGGTCTATTTGTATTCCTGCTTCTCCGCACACCTCAGGCATAGAGCTAGTATTAGAGGTTATAATCGGCACTCCACATTTCATTGCTTCTACTATAGGTAAACCAAATCCTTCAAAGAAGGAAGTAAAACATAACCCTTTTGCAGCAGCAATAACTTTCGGTAGCATTTCTTCTTTTAAGTATCCTGTAAATAAAACATCACCCGTAAAATGGATTTTTTCATAAGTTTCTTTCATTTCTTTAGACCACCATCTTTTTTTTCCTACAATTAATAATTTTGTTTTTGATTGTGTATTTTTTTTGTATAAATCAAATCCCTTTAATAGATTGACGATGTTTTTTCGTTTATGAAGAGAGCCAATAAAAATAAAATAATCACAACCTAAAGAAAACGATGTTTTAATTTTTGTTTTTTCTGCATCTTGGATAGGAAGAAATGAATTTCCAACACCATTATAAATAACATGTATTTTTTCTTTTTTTATTTGGTAGGTTTTTGCAATATCTTCTTTTGAATAATTTGAGACAGTTATTATAGTGTTAGCCTTTTTTGCATATTTTGGAAAGAAAAATTTATAAAATTTTCTATGAAAAAAGGGTAGGTTTTTTGGATAGTGCTCGAAATTTATATCATGTATTACAGAAATTTGCTTGATGTTTGTTGATGTGCAGATAAATCCATCTAAGGACAAAAAAATATCCGGTTTTAGTTTTTTTAATAACCTAGGAAGTCTTATTTCAAACCAATAGTACCATAAAAAAGGATGCCTTGTTTTAGGGCTTAAAATATGTCCAGTTATATTTTTGGCGAATAAAAATTTTTTTGAAAATGGTCTGTCAAAAATAAAATCAAATTGAATATTAGGATTTTTTTTACATAATTCTTTTAGTATTTCATAGGAGAATCTACCAATTCCTTCTAATTCATTTTCAATAAGTAATCTTGTGTTTACAGCAACTCTCATGTTTTTTATGATCTTATTGCAAGATAATTGTTTATTTTGCGTTCTCTTAAACAATATTAGAACTTATTTTTTCTTTTTTATTTTATGAAAAAAAAATTTCTTTCAAATTTAGTATTAATTATTTTTTTGAATTTAATTGTCAAGCCCTTTTATATTTTAGGGATCGATGCTGAAATTATAAATAGAGTAGGGGAGTCGGAGTATGGCATTTATTTTTCAATTATAAATTTAACTTTCCTATTTAATATTTTTTTAGATCTAGGGATTAATAATTTTAATGTAAAAAATTTAGCTCAACATAGTTTTTTGTTGAAAAAACATTTTTCAAAAATTATTCCTTTAAAAATTTTATTAGGATTTTTTTATTTTCTTCTTGTTGGTTTGGTGGGTTTTTTTCTTGGTTATAATTTAAAGATATTAATGTTTCTATTATTTAATCAATTTCTAGCTGTTTTACTATTGTTCCTAAGGTCAAATCTTGCTGGCTTACATTTGTTTTTCAAAGACAGTATTGTTTCTGTTTTAGACAGATTTTTATTGATTTTAATCTGTTCAATGTTGTTATGGGGTAATTTTTCATCCTCTTCATTTCAAATAATGTGGTTTGTGTATGCTCAGAGTATATCTTATTTTCTTGCAGTTATTATTTCTTTGATTTTTTTATTCAAAAAAACAGGTACATTTAGATTTGATTGGGATCCGGTTTTTTCTTTAGTAATATTAAAAAAAAGTTTTCCGTATGCTCTTTTAATATTTTTAATGACCATTTATTATAGAGTTGATGTGATTATGATAGAATTGATTAAAGGGCCATCTGAAGCGGGGATATATGCAGGTTCATTTAGGTTTTTCGAAGCATCTAATATGATTTCTTATTTGTTTGCGGTATTGCTTTTGCCTATTTTTTCTAGATTATTGAAAGATAAAAAATCTATTTCTGATATTGTGTTTATGGCCTTTAAAATAATTTTAACATTCTCGTTAGTTCTTTGTGTTATTTCAATTTTTTACAATCAGGAATTAATTCAATTTAGATATGGTCAGGGTCAGTTTAATAACATTGATATATTTTTAAATAAATCATTTAATATTTTTCCAATTTTAATGTTCTGTTTTTTATTTATTTCGTGTACTTATGTTTTTGGTACATTATTAACAGCTAATGGAAATCTTAAGCTATTAAATCAAATTGCATTTTTCGGAATGATTTTAAACTTAGTTCTTAATTATTTTCTAATACATTCTTCAGGAGCCTTGGGTGCTTCAGTGTCTAGTTTAATTACACAATCACTTACAGCTTTAATTCAGATTTTTGTATGTTTAAAAATATTCAAATTAAATAATTTGAAATTAATTATTGAGCCACTTTTTTTCTTTCTTTCTGGTCTTCTTTTAATAGGCTTTTTGACTATTGAATGTACTCAAAAATGGTACTTAAATATATGTTTATTTGGATTTTTATCGATAATTTGGTCCTTTATTACCGGGATGATTAGATTTAATTATTTGAAGTATATTTTTTCTAATGAATAAATTTTTTAGTTATGACAAACGACAATTCAATTTTCAATATTAATAATCTTTTTAAATTCTGTTTTAAACATAGGTTTGCTTTAATTATATCGCTAGTTTTTTCAGTTTTTGTTTCAAGTGTGATATCCTTATTTTTTATGCAAGAGAAATTTAAGTCTTCTGCAGTAATTTTTCCTACTACGACTAACTCTATTTCACAAGCTTTATTAATAGAGGATAATCCATATAAAAAAGATATTTTAGAATTCGGAGAAGAAGAATCTACAGAACAATTATTACAAGTTCTTAATAGTGATATGATACAGGACTCTATTGTTAATATATTTGATTTATATAATCATTATGAAATTAGTCAAGAGGATCCATATTCTAAAACATGGATGAATTTAGCATTTGATGAAAATGTAAATTTTAAAAAGACACCATATAATTCCATAAAAATTGAGGTTTTAGATAAAGACCCTAAGCTTGCTTCAGATATGGCAAATAAGTTTTTAGATTTAGTAGATGTTGCAATTAAAGAAATAAAATCTCAACGTTCTGAAAAAGCTTTGTTTATATGTGAAGAAAGAAAGGCTAGTTTAGAAAATTTAATGAAACAAGTTAATGATTCCTTAAATTTATTAAGGGATAAAGGTGTTATTTATGGTGAAGTTCAGGTTGAAAGATTAACGGAGCAATATGCTATTTGTTTGGCTCAGAATAATAAAAGAGGCGCTCAGCTTTTAAAAAATGAACTAGACATCATTTCTAAATATCTTACTGAACATAACTTGCTATTTAGAAGAACTATTGAAATTCAAGAAGAATTAAATCGCGTGCAAAATGTATGTGATTTAATCCGAATTGACTCTGAATATGAACTAACAAATAAGTTTGTGATAAATAGGGCATATCCAGCTGACAAGAAATCTTATCCAATTAGATGGTTAGTAGTTTTTCTTGCATCATTTTCCACTTTGATTACCACTATAATCTTTTTAAGATTATTTGAGTTGATAAATATTAAAAAAAATGACAAATAAATTTATTCAAAATTTTATTGCATTTTTTTTTACTTTTTTATTTGGCGTTTTTCTTTCTAGTCAATTAATAGATGGGAAGTGGTGGGTGTTGCCGATTCCAATAGTATTGACATTTTTTATTTATTATTTATATCGATTAGATCAATTTTTGATGTTTATTGTGTTTTGTTCGCCACTTTCATTGAGTTTAAGTGAGTTAGGCTTTTTTTTTGATGATGTAGATTTATTATTTCCAACAGAGTTTTTTTTATTTGGTTTTTTGTGTTTGATGATTTTCAAAATGATTTTTAAACCACTTTTATTTAAAAAGATATTTTCACATAGAATTACATTTTATTTATTTATTTACTTAGTTTGGATGTTCTTGTGTTCTATTTCGTCTACCATGCCATTGGTTTCTTTAAAGTTATTTGTAACAAGACTTTGGTATATTATTCCATGTTTTATATTTGCTGCTTTAATTTTTTATAAAAATCAAAATAGAATAATGCATTTCGTAATTGCTTATTGTATTTCGTTTTCAGTTATTATTATATATACTTTAATAAAGCATTCTGCGTATTCATTTAGTGGCCCTTCTTCAAATTGGGTGGTGGCTCCTTTTTTTAATGACCATACATCATATGGGGCTATGTTAGCATTTTTCATTCCAATATTGTTCCTGTTTTCCTCTTCTTTTAAAATTAAAACTTCTTATCGAGTTTTTTCATTTTTTTGTTTCGTGTTGTTTTCAGTTGGTTTAATATTTTCTTATACGAGGGCCGCTTGGGTAAGTTTATTTGGTGCTATTATTTTAGGTGTATTCATAAAATTAAAATTTAAACTAAAACATTTTATAGTTTTTTTTACATTGCTTGTTCTTATTCTTTTTCCTTTTAGGAATCGGATTTCTTTTATTATTTCTGATAATAAACAGGATTCTTCTTCTTCTTTTACTGAACATATACAATCTATTTATAATATAAAATCTGATGCTTCGAATATGGAGAGAATTAATCGTTGGAAATGTGCAGTTAATATGTTTAAAGAAAAACCAATTTTAGGTTTTGGCCCAGGGACATATCAATTTCAATATGGTATTTTTCAAATGCATGAAGATAAAACTATAATTAGTACAAATAGCGGAGATATGGGGAATGCTCATAGTGAATATTTAGGAGCTCTTTCGGAGACAGGATTTTTAGGTTTAGCCTTCTTTTTGTTATTAATTGGTTCTATTTTCCAAAAGGGTATATCACTATATTATAGTGAGCAAAATAGTTTGTTTAAAACATATTTATTGGGAAGTATAGTAGGTTTAATGACATATTTTATACATGGGTTATTTAATAACTTTTTAGATATGGATAAAGTAGCAATTCCTATTTGGTTTTTTGTTGCGATTATTATCTCTATTGATATGTATAGGTCTAAGATTTAATTCTTTCTAAATATTGTCCTGAAGATGTATCTACTTTAATTTTATCTCCTGTATTGATAAAAAGAGGTACTTTTACTTCTGCTCCAGTTTCTAATGTCGCTGGCTTTAATGCATTGGTAGCAGTATTCCCCTTCTCCCCTGGTTCAGTATTGCTTATTTCTAATATTACATTGGCGGGCAAATTACAGGAAATAGGGCGTTCTTCTTCAGTATAAAATATTACCTCAGCCATATTTCCTTCTTTTAGATATTTTGGTGCATTAATTAATGTTTCAGGAATCTGAATTTGTTCAAATGTTTTTTGATCCATAAAATGATACATTTCACCACTTTTATATAAAAATTGTGAATTTCTGTTTTCAATCCGAATAATTTCAATTTTCACTCCGGCTGTGAATGTGTTTTCTAATACTCTCCCAGTATTTAAGTTTCTTATTTTAGTTCTCACAAATGCAGGTCCTTTTCCAGGTTTGACATGTTGAAAAGATTCAATCTTCCATAAGTCATTATTATGTTTTATACATAGTCCATTTTTAAAATCTGAAGTTGTTGCCATGATGAAATTTTAACTTTTAATTATACCTTGTTTAGATCCTTTTATAAATTGAATAATATTTTTTTCTTTTTCAGTTATTTTTTTTTCTTCTTTTATGAATTTATGTATAGCATCAGATGTGTTTTGTCCATTTTCAAAAATCCTTCGATACATATTTTTTATTTCTTTTATTTCTTTTTCAGAAAACATTTTTCGCTTTAAGCCTACAATATTTATACCTAAAAATTTCAAAGGCTCTTTAGCTACTTTAATATATGGTGGTACATCTTTTCGTACTAGACTTCCTCCTGAAATCATCGAGTATGCTCCTATTTTTGTAAATTGCTTTATAGCTGTCATCCCTCCAATAGTTACATCATTTTCAATTATTACATGTCCAGCTATATTTACAGCATTTGCTAGAATAGAATTTGCTCCAATTTTACAATCATGAGCTACATGGCAATAAGCCATTATAAAACAATTTGATCCGATAATCGTTTTATTTGTAGCTAATGTGCCTCTATTAATTGTTACGAATTCTCTGATTATAGTATTGTCTCCAATAATGGTTAGTGTATCTCCATTTTTAAATTTTAAATCTTGAGGGTCACCGGAAATAACTGATCCAGGAAATATTTTACAATTGTTCCCAATTCTAGCTCCAGGAAGAATAGTTACATTTGACCCTATCCAACAATTATCACCGATTTCAACATTTTCATGAATAGTTGAAAATGCATCAATTGTTATATTTTTTCCTAGTTTAGAGTCGTTATTAATACAACTTAATTTATTTATCATTTTTTGCAATTTTCGCCATTAATTCCGCCTCCATAACAACTTTTTCATTTACATATGCTTTTCCATGCATATGACAAATGCCTCTTCTTATTGGAGACAAAAGTTTTAATTCAAAAATTAAAACATCTGAAGGTACAACTTTATGTTTGAATTTAACATTATCAATTTTCATAAAGTAAGTTAAATAATTTTCTGGGTCCTCCACTGTATTTAATGCTAATATGCCTCCAGTTTGAGCCATGGCTTCAATTTGTAAAACTCCTGGCATTACTGGCTCATCAGGAAAGTGTCCTCTAAAATAATCTTCTTCTTTCCTTACATATTTTATACCAACTACATAATTATATTCTAGTTCTCTTATTTCATCTATTAATAAAAAAGGATCTCTATGAGGAAGAATTTGTTTAATTCTATCGATGTCCATTAGTGGTTTTTCGTTCAAATTATAGCTAGGTGCTCCTTTTTTTTCTTTTTCCATATTTTTTTGTATTTCTTTTGTTAGTTGTAAATTAATAGAATGGCCAGGTTTATAGGCTATTATTTTCCCTATAATTCTTTTTTGTAATAAATAAGTGTCTCCAATTATATCTAAAATTTTATGCCTTACCGATTCATCTTCAAAGCACATAATTTCAGGATTTAAGATGCCTTTTTTTAATGTTTTTTGGTTTATGTTAATTTTTAAATTATCGATTTCTTGTTCTGTAATATCTTTTTCTAAAACAACAATAGCATTTTTTAAATTTCCCCCTTTAATATTTTGGATTTCTTTTAAATCTCTTGAGTTTCTTATAATGAAAAATGTTTTTGCTCTTCCAATTTCCTTTTCAAATGTTTCGGGGTTAGAAAAATTGATTGTTTGTTTTTTAATAATAGTTGATTGATAATCTATTGTTGCGTTAATTTCAAAGTTATTATTTGGAAAACATTCAATAAAAGCTCCTGTATTGGGGTCGGAAACTTTAATGTAATTCTTGATTTTAAATATTCTTTTTTCTTCTTGTTGCTCTTTTATTCCAGCTTTTTTGAGATTCTTAATGAAAATTTTTGAACTTCCATCTAGGATAGGGAGCTCCTCATTATTTATTTCAATTTCTAGGTTGTCAATTAAAAGAGCCCAACATGCTGCTAAAAAATGTTCTGTTGTTTTTATTTCAATATTTTTTTTTTTCAGATTAGTAGCTCTATGTGTTTTCGAAATATGATTTATTGAGGCCTCTACTTTTATGTTTGGGTCTAAATCTTTTCTAATAAAATATATACCTGAATTTTCTTTTGCTGGATTTATTTTTATAGTTACACTTTTACCATTATGTAACCCGAAGCCACTAATTTCAACACTTTTTTTTATTGTTTTTTGTAACATAAATTGAATTAGATTTTTTTATTATTTCCCTCTGTTTTTAAAATCTATATATGACTTTTGAAATTTCTTTTTTTCAAATGCAATAGGGCCTTGTATAATTATTCCTTTTTTTAAAAAACTTTTTGTGACTCCTGAGTTTCCTGCAATTTTTATATTATCTGCTATCTCTAAGTGATCTGCAATAGCAACTTTTCCGCCGATTAAACAATTTTTCCCTATTGTAGTAGACCCTGCTATTCCTGTACATCCAGCAATCATAGTATGTTCTCCTATAATTACATTATGTCCTATTTGAATTAGGTTGTCTAATTTTGCTCCTCTTTTTATAATGGTGCTATCTACATGTGTTTTGCCTCTATCGATACATGTATTAGATCCAATCTCCACATCACTTTCAATAATTACATTACCTAGGTGTTCAATTTTTAAGTTTTGTTCTTTTTTTGCTATAAAACCAAATCCATCAGATCCAATTACAGCCCCGGCATGAATAATACAATTTGATTTAATCTTTGTATTATCATAAATTTTAACACCAGCATGTATAATGGTGTTTGCTCCTATTTTTACATTTTTTCCTATGAAGCAATTTGGAAATATTTTTACTGAATCACTGATTTCAGTTTCTTCGTCAATATAACAGAAAGCCCCGATATCAATTTCTTTACCAAGTTCTACAGTTTTTGCTATATATGATGGGGACTCAATTTGATCTCTTTTTTGATTTTTAGTAAATAGAGATAATATGTTAGCAAAAGACTCTTTTGCGTTTTTTACTTTTATGATTGATTGTAAATTAGGGTTTTTATTTATAATCTCTTTTGTGGATAAATTCAATTTTTCTATTAAATTCGACTGTACTATTAAAGTAGAAGCTTTGAGTTTTCCTGAGTAAATATTTTTTTCAAATTTCAAATCATCTATATAACAAATTGACTCATTGATTGTTTTGTCAATTCCGGAAGTTAATTTTACAATGGTATTTAAATCACCTACACCAATTCCATTTATTTTTCGACATATTTCCTTTACAGTCAAGTTCATGATTATAACTTTTTTACAATTGGGTGATAACAAATAAAGTTTTTAATTATTGTGTTTTGATTTTTATTAAATTTTAATTTTTTTTCTATACCACTAAGTTCGTATTTATTATTTTCTTGTTTTAATATATATATAGGATTTTTATGAGGAACATAAATTTTATGTTTTGTTTCAATAGAAAATACTAAATATTCTAAGTCAGAATTACTCATAGAGTATTTTTTTAGTAATTTTTGTTTGATTTTTTCAGTGGTTTTCTTTAATTCTTTTTTTTCTAACTCTTTGATTTTATGCAATTTCCTTTCAATAATTTGTTTTGACAACATAGATAGAATTATATCATCACTTTTTTGCCATTCTTTTATCGAAATCATAATGTCATAGTCATCAAGTTTCGAAAAATAATTTAAATTTTTCGTTAGATTAGTTTGGTTATTCATGTTGATTTCGTTTTTGAGAAATTTTTTTAAACTATCTGTCATAAAAATTTTTTCGTTTTTGCTTGCTAAGTATTTTGCTCTTTTTAAGATATTCATCAATGTGTGTTCTGCAGATAAAACAGTTTTATGCATGTATACTTGTAAATACATTAGCTTTCTTGATAGCAAGAATTTTTCAATAGTATATAGTCCTTTATAATCTAAGACTAATTTTCCTTTATAAACATTATACATATCTATAATTCTAGTTGAATTGACTATACCTTCCGCAACCCCTGAGTAAAAACTATCTCTATTTAAATAATCTAACCTATCTACATCTATTTGACTTGATATTAGTTCATGTAAATATTTTTTTTTATACTTATTTTGGAAAATTTTTATTGCTAAGGATAATTTGTTTTTGAAAACTTTGTTTAGCTCCTTCATGAATTCAATAGAAATTTTTTCATGTGAGATGTTGTTTGCTAAGCTATGTTCTAAGGCGTGTGAAAAAGGACCGTGCCCTATATCATGAAGTAAAATTGCTATTAATAATCCTTCTTCTTCATCAGAGGTGATTTTTATATTTTTACTTTTTAATACTCTTATGGCTTTTTGCATCAGATGCATTGCTCCAATTGCATGATGAAATCTAGTATGATGAGCCCCTGGGTAAACAAGATAAGAAAGGCCAAGTTGAGAAATTCTTCTGAGTCTTTGAAAATAAGGGTGTTCAATTATTTTATATACCAATTCACTTGGTATGGCAATAAAACCATAAATAGGATCGTTTAATATTTTATTTTTTGTTTTTTTCATAGTAAGAAAAGCATAAATTTATGATTTCAAATTTAGTTACTGAAATATAATGGAAAATTTTAAGATATTATGGATTGATGATGAGGTTGACCTTTTAAGACCTCACATTTTGTTTTTGGAAGAAAGAGGTTGTTTTGTGTCCTCAGTAACAAATGGGAGCGACTCTTTAGATATTCTAAAAAAAAATCAATTTGATATTATTTTTTTGGATGAGAATATGCCTGGTTTAAGTGGTATAGAAACTTTGTCGGAAATCAAAAAAATCACAAACACACCGGTTGTAATGATTACTAAAAGTGAAGAAGAATCTATTATGGAAGATGCAATAGGTGGCAAAATCACGGATTATTTAATTAAACCAGTTAATCCAAATCAAATTTTATCTAGTATAAAAAGAAATTTAGATGTAGAGAGATTAGTTCATAATAAAGTACAAACAGAGTATAGAAAAGATTACTCGCTGATTTCACAGTCTATAAATCAAGCTAATTCTTTTGATGATTGGGTTGATTTATATAGAGAAATTCTTAATTGGGAATTGGATTTAGATAATTTAAGTGATGATTCGATAAAAGAAGTTTTATTAATGCAAAAAAAAGAAGCGAATAAATCTTTTTTTAAATATATTAAAGATCAATATATCTCTTGGTTTTCAGACAATACTAATAACTTTCCTATTTTTTCAAATCAACTATTTTCTAAAAAAGTATTTCCAATAATTTCCCAAAAACCTTTATTCTTTGTTTTGATTGATAATTTCAGACTAGATCAATGGATTTTGATTAAGCCACTGTTAGAACAATTTTTTGTAATATCAGAAGATACTACATATTGTAGTATATTGCCAACATCAACTCAATATGCTAGAAATGCTATATTTTCTGGTTTAATGCCCTCGGAAATTAAGAATAAATTTCCTGATTTTTGGGTTGAGGATTTTGAGTCTGGAGGTAAAAATTTATATGAAGACAAATTACTTGATGAGCTTTTAAAAAGAGAAGGAAAATCATATAAAAAAAGTTTTAATAAGATTCTAAATTTAGAATCTGGAAAAAAATTAGTTGATAAAGTAGATGATTTAATGAACAACGAGTTGAATATTATTATTTATAATTTTGTTGACTTTCTTTCGCATGCTAAAACAGATTTAAAAATGATAAAAGAACTAGCTGGAAACGAAAAGTCTTATAGAGATTTAACTTTGACTTGGTTTAAAAATTCACCATTATTTCATTTGTTTAAAGAATTATCGTCAAAGAATGTTGATTTAATTATTACCACAGACCATGGTACAATTAATGTAGAGACTGCATGTAAAATTATTGGAGAAAAAGACATTTCAACTAATTTAAGATATAAAACCGGTAGAAGAATGAGTTTTGATACTAAAAATGTATTCCAAGTTCAAAATCCTAATTCTATTTGTTTGCCTCATAGTAATATCTCTTCATCTTTTGTTTTTGCAGGAAGTGATTATTTTTTTGCATATCCAAATAATTTCAACTATTATGTTAATTATTACAAAAATACATATCAACATGGTGGAATTTCTTTAGAAGAAATGATAATACCTTTTGTGCATTTATCTACAAAAAATGAATAATAAGATTAATATTTTTTCTGAAGAAGATTTGTTAGGAGTTTCTTCTTTCATTTTATCTTCTTTTTCTAATCGAGTTTTTGCTATTACTGGTAATCTTGGTTCGGGTAAAACAACTTTAATAAAAAATTTTTGTGCTTATTTAGGTGTTAAAGATTTAGTTTCTAGCCCAACTTTTCCAATTATTAATGAATATATTTGTAATTCTGGCCAAAAAATATTTCATTTTGATTTTTATCGATTAAATACAATTCAAGAGGCTTTAGATATTGGTTCCGAGTTATATTTAAATTCAGGGTCTTATTGTTTTATAGAATGGCCAGAATTAATTATACCTTTGTTAGACGAACAAGTTTTATTTTTAAATTTACAGATTGAAAGTAAAAAACGAGTGCTAACTATATTATAATTTTAATGAAAAAAGAATTTCTTTCATTTTCAGAATCAGGCTTTTATCTGCCTCAAGAAGAAGTTTTAGAAAAAAAAGACTCTAATCAAAAATTAACTATAGGTATACCAAAAGAGATTTTTTTACAAGAGAAAAGGGTAGCTTTGGCTCCTGATTCAGTTGCATTATTAGTTAATTATGGTCATAATGTTTTTTTTCAAAGGGGAGCAGGAGTTTCCTGTAGTTTTTTGGATCATGAATATAGTGAAGCTGGCGCGCAAATTGTAGATAACGTAAAAGAAGTTTTTCAATGTGATATTGTTTTGAAAATTTCTCCACCAAATCTTGATGAAATTGAGATGATGAAGAATGGAAAAACATTAATTTCAGCTTTACAGTTAAAGATTCAAAAAAAAGAGTATTTCCAAAAATTAATTAATAAAAAAACAACAGCTATTGCTTTTGATTATATAAAAGATGAAGAAGGTATTTTTCCCGTTGTAAGATCCATGAGTGAAATAGCAGGGAATGCCTCCATTTTAATAGGAGCAGAGTGTTTAAGTAATTTTAATGGAGGTAAAGGCCTTCTTCTAGGCGGTATAGCTGGAGTAAGTACAACAAATATTTTAATTATAGGAGCAGGTACTGTTGGTGAATTTGCTGCTCGGTCAGCAAAATCATTGGGTTGTTCAGTTAAAATTTTTGACACTTCGCTTCATAAACTTCGTAGAATACAAGATAAACTAGGAGTTAGATTAGACACTAGTATAATACATCCAAAAGCATTGCAAAAAGCAATAAGAAGAGCAGATGTTGTGATTGGTGCAATAAGAGTTAAAGATGAACGAACACCTTGTGTAGTTAGTGAAGAGATGGTTAAGATGATGAAGCCTCTTTCTGTTATTGTTGATGTTAGTATTGATAGAGGTGGTTGTTTTGAAACATCAGAGCTGACTTCACATAATAATCCTACTTTTGTAAAACATGGTGTAATTCATTATTGTGTTCCAAACATCCCTTCTCGAATGGCTCGTACTGCATCATTTTCTTTAAGTAATATTTTTTCTACATTATTATTAAAAATTGCAAATCTTGGAGGTGTAAAAAATACAATTATACAAGATGATAATATTTCACAAGGAGTTTATATTATTAATGGAAATCTAACCAATAAAGTTATTGGGAATTGGTATAATTTGCCATACAAGACTTTAAAATAACTTTTTTATGTCATTTAACACTAGGCTTGTTATTTTTATTTTTGGAATCATTATAGGTGTTTTCTTAATAGGATTAATATTCTCTACTGAAAAAATCTCTAAAATAAAAAAAGGATATATAGATTATTTTAAAGGTCACGATAAAGTTATAACTTTTTTGTTGTATCAAACAGATTTGAAAAATCAAATAGAATCTTACTTGAATCTCTCAGAAAAAGATAGCCTTTTTTATGAAGATCTTATAAAAAGTTCTGAGATAGAAATATTATCTAGAAAACCTTGTTTTCAATATTTGTTAAAGACTAATAATCAAAATTCTATTAAAGAATTATTAATAGAAAAATGTGATGAAAAAGTATCATTAGTTAATCTAGAATTAAAAAAGGATTAATTCTTTTTTCTCCTTGCTAATTCTTTTTTTATTAAAGTTAATTCTCTAGAGCTTTGTCCTTTTACTGATGAGTTTTCTTCTGCCCTTCTAATTAAATAAGGAATCATTTCAGTTATTGGACCAAAAGGGATGTATTTGGATACATTATATCCATTTTTTGCTAGGTTATAACTAATGTGGTCACTCATTCCTAGTAATTGTGAAAAATAAATTCTTTTATCATTTTCTTTAATTCCATGTTCTCTCATTATTTTTGTCAGATTTAGGCAGCTTTCTTCATTATGTGTTCCAACAAATATGGAAATATCATCAATATTTTGAATGCAATATTTTAAAGCATTGTTAAAATCTCTATCGCAGTCTTCTTTCGTTTCGTGTATTGGGGAAATAGATTTGTTATTTTTGGCATATTTTCGTTCTTTTTCCATATAAGCTCCACGCACTAATTTTAATCCAATTTTAAAATTTTCTTTTTTTGCTTGAAGATGTAGTTTCTTTATATAGTGTAATCGATCTTTTCTATATAATTGAACAGTGTTAAAAACAATAACTTCATTTTTATTAAATTCTTTCATTAAAATTTCAGTTATTTTATCTATTCCATTTTGTATCCAACTTTCTTCTGCATCAATTAAAATAGGTATGTTATTTTTTTGTGCTTTTTTGAATAAAATTTTTATTTTATCAGTATTTTTTTGACACCAAAAATCAGTTACATAGGAATCATTCATTAATGTTAGTACTCCGCTCATTTTAAAAACACAAAATGGGATATTTGAATTCTCTTTACTTTCTTCAAGTGTTTCTATAATTTGATTAAATGTTTCTTTTCTTGTTTCACTATTTTGCTTTCCTTCCACACAATAATCTAATGTGGATTTTATGTTGTAAAGAGATAATTCATGGATTAAACTCTCACATTCTTCAATTGTTTCTCCTCCGCAAAATTGTTTAAAGAAAAGTTTTTTTATTATTGAATTAATTGGAATCTTTAAAAAAATAGAAGTTTGTAATAAAACCTTTCCGATTTTTACTAAACTTGATTTTCTAAGTAATTGGAATAATTTTTTCGACTTCTTTAATTCTTTTTCAGATTTAGATTGGAAAGATATTTCAGTATTCTCAAACATAATTAATGCAAATATATTAAAACAAGATTTAACATTTTGAGTTGTTTGATTTATATTTAGCTTTACCATTACAATAAAAAAATATTGAAAAGTCCAGTTATTTTAATAGGAGAAAGTGCGTTTTCTGAAGCTCAATTATTTTTTGATAAGTTTCAAAATGAAAAAATATTTATACTAGTAGATATAAACACTAAAAAATATTGTTTAGATTTTTTTCTTTCTTCCTTTCCATCTCTTAAAAAATCTATTATTTTAGAATTAAATCATGGGGAGTCAATTAAAACAATTAGTACTATTTCTTTATTATCAAATCAATTAATTAAATATGGGGCAGAAAAAAAATCACTATTAATTAATTTGGGCGGTGGCGTTATTTCGGATTTAGGTGGATTTTTAGCTTCGGTATTTAATAGAGGCATTAATTTTGTTAACATTCCAACTACATTGTTATCACAGGTCGATGCTTCAATAGGAGGGAAGACAGGAGTTAATTTTAATCATATAAAAAATAAATTAGGTTTTTTTTACAATCCTGGATTAGTGTTAATTATTCCCTTTTTTCTTAGAACTTTATCTAAAAATGAATTCATTTCCGGATTTGGAGAAATTTTTAAGTATTCTTTAATATATGATAAGGATATGTGGAATATTTTAAAAAAAACCAAATTCAAATTGGATTCTAAATTAGAAGATTTAATATCACAATCAATAATTATAAAAAAAAATATTGTTAAAAAAGATCCATTTGATAATAATGTAAGGAAAGTATTAAACTTCGGGCATACTATTGGACATGCCATAGAATCAGCGTATTTCCATAATTCTAAATTTAATCATGGGATTTGTGTCGTGATAGGAATGATATGTGAGTCATATATTTCAAATAAATTGAATCGCCTATCTGAATCTGTTTTTATTTCTATTTATTCTGAGTTAATGTGTAAATTTCCTCTTCCTAAAGTAGAAAACATAGAAAAGGTTTTATCTTTCATAAAGAGTGATAAGAAAAATGAAAAAAATGAAATTAAAATTATAACTATTTCAAAAATAGGTAAAGCTAATTTTGATGTATCTGTTTCTGAAAATTATTTAAAAGAGTCTTTAATATTTTTTAATTCGTTACATGACTAAATGTATTTTAAATTTTAATAATTTTAATTCTAACGTAACATTAGATATTGCT